>Ga0208813_1000142_pt1 | contig 68673 bp, 74 predicted proteins | sample MalvireepMed_904_FD_184250 | JGI IMG/M metagenome (GOLD analysis project Ga0208813, IMG submission 184250) | Marine viral communities from the Global Malaspina Expedition - Malaspina viral metaG DeepMed_904 (SPAdes) (version 2) | ecosystem: Environmental > Aquatic > Marine > Oceanic | place... | reverse complement strand
CCGAGGAAGCGCGCTCCTCACGGACGCGCGCTTCCTCGGCCATGCGCAGGCGGTCTTCCTCGGCCTCGCGCTGGAGGCGGGCGACGCGTTCCTGCGGCGTCTCGTCGGACGGCGCGGGACGCTTGGGCGCGGGAGCCTTCGTAACCGGCGCGGGCGCCGGGGCCGGAGCGGGGCTCGGCGTCGGGGCCTGTGCCGGAGCGGGCGCAGGCGCCGCCTCGGGAGCCGGAGCGGGCGCAGGCGCGGCCTCGCCAGGCTTCACGAGCTTGCGGCGGCGCTTCACCTCGACCGCCACCTTGTTGGTGCGGCCATGGCTGAAGGTCTGCTTGACCTCGCCCGGCTGGCTGCCCTTGAGGGACAGCGGCTTGCGGGCAGGTTTCTTGTCGTCGTCGCTCATCTAGCTCGTTCTTTCTTCCGTATTCGTCTCGCGACCCGCCCCAATGGGAGCCGCCGCGTCGTCATTCATGTCGTTCGCGTCCCGATCCGCGTTCGGTGCGGCGCCTGGGGCCGCGCCTGAGTCCGCGTTCCGGGCGGGAGCATCGGATGCGCTCCCGGTAAAATGGACCAGTCGTTGCAGGAGTCCTGCGATCCGCGCCGCCGCCGCGGGATGCCCCACGGCCAGATGCACCACGTTCTCGCGGCCCAATGCCACAGACAGCGCCATCCGGTCCAGCGGCAAGACGAGGCCGCGATCGCCGCTGCCCTCACGCTCGCTCCCGACGCGCCAGGCCTGGTCGAGCTTCTTGCGCCCGTCCTCACTCGCATCTTCGGCGTGGAACAGCAATGCGACCGCCCCGCCGCGCGCCGCTTCGGCGATGCGCTGGGTGCCCAAGATAAGACTTCCCGCCCTCAGTTCCAGTCCCAGCCGGTCCAGCAGGATGCGGGCCAGAGCGTTTTCGATCTTTTCGGGCAGATCGGGCGGAATTTGGAGATCGCCGGACTTGAACGCCCGCGCCAGCGCCGCCTTCAGACGGCCCTTGGCGATGGCATCCTCCAGTTCCGCGCGCGTCACGCCGATCCAGGCGCCCCGCCCCGGTGCCTTGGCCTGCACATCCGGCAGGACCAGGCCCGAAGGCGATACGGCAAGCCGGATCAGCCCCTCGCGCGGCGAGGATTCGCCTGCAAGGATGCAGCGCCGGTCGCTCTGCTTGCGGTCGGCACGCGCAGCCTTCCGGCCCTCGCCCCCATCAGGGGACGAAGCCGGTTCGGCTCGGTCTGTCTGGGACGCTAGGCGCTCATTGTTCGGAGTCCGCATGCGCGGCCTCCTGTGTTTCGGCGGCAGGGGCGGCCGCAGGCTCTTCATCCTCGAACCAGTGTGCGCGGGCAGCCATGATGATCTCATTGCCCTGCTCTTCGTTCAGACCGAATTCGCCGAGCACGCCGCCCTTGTCTTCAGGACGCTGCGCGGGACGGCGCATCGGCGGGCCGCTCATATCCCCGGGCGCCGGCTGGCGGCGGCGCGGCGCTTCGCGCTTCTTGGCGATCAGTTCGTCGGTGGCGAGATCGGCCAGATCGTCGAGCGTCTTGATCCCGGCCTTACCGAGCACGACCAGCATCTGTTCGGTCAGATGCGGCAATTCCGCCAGATCGTCTTCGACGCCAAGCTCGCGGCGCGTTTCGCGATGCGCGGCTTCCTGGCGCTCGATCGCTTCCAGGGCACGGCTCTGCAGTTCCTCGGCCAGCTCCTCGTCGAAGCCTTCGATAGCGGCCAGCTCGTCCAGTTCGACGTAAGCCACTTCGTCCAGCTCGGCGAAGCCTTCGGCCACGAGCAGCTGCGACAGCGTCTCGTCCACGTCGAGCTCTTCCTCGAACATCTTGGAGCGTTCGGCGAATTCCTTCGAACGCTTCTCGCTCGCCTCTTCCTCGGTCATGATGTCGATCTGGTGACCGGTCAGCTGGCTGGCGAGGCGCACGTTCTGGCCGCGGCGGCCGATTGCGAGAGACAGCTGGTCGTCAGGCACGACGACTTCGATGCGGCCCTCTTCCTCGTCAAGCACGACGCGTGCGACGGTGGCGGGCTGGAGCGCGTTGACGATGAAGGTCGCCTGCTCTTCGCTCCAGGGGATGATGTCGATCTTTTCACCCTGCAATTCCTGGACGACCGCCTGGACGCGGCTGCCCTTCATGCCGACGCAGGCCCCGACCGGGTCGATCGAGCTGTCATGCGAGATAACGCCGATCTTGGCGCGGCTGCCCGGATCGCGGGCGGCGGCCTTGATCTCGATGATGCCGTCGTAGATTTCGGGCACTTCCTGCGCGAACAGCTTGCGCATGAAATCGGGCGCGGCGCGGCTGAGGAAGATCTGGGGCCCGCGATTGTTGCGTTCCACCTTGGTGATAAGCGCACGCACGCGCTCGCCCACACGCGCGGCTTCGCGCGGAATCTGCTGGTCGCGGCGGATGACGCCTTCGGCCCGGCCCAGATTGACGATGACGTGGCCGAATTCGACCGACTTGATCACGCCGGTGATGACTTCGCCCGCGCGGTCCTTGAATTCCTCATACTGACGCTCGCGCTCCGCATCGCGGACCTTCTGGAAGATGACCTGCTTGGCCGACTGCGCATCAATGCGGCCGAGATCGACCGGCGGCAGCGGGTCGACGATGAAATCGCCGATCTTGGCATCGTCCTGAAGCTTTTGCGCGGCCTTGAGATCGACTTCCTTGAAATAGTCTTCGACCTCCTCGACCACTTCGACGACGCGCCACAGGCGCAGGTCGCCGCTGTTCGGATCGAGCTTGGCGCGGATGTCATTCTCGGCGCCGTAGCGGGCGCGCGCGGCCTTCTGGATCGCCTCTTCCATCGCTTCGATCACGATGGATTTGTCGATCATCTTCTCGGATGCGACCGAATTGGCGATCGCGAGGAGTTCGGCCTTGTTGGCGGAAATGGCACTGGCCATCAGTCGTCTGCCTTTTCTTCAGTTTCGACGATTTCGTCGGCGCCGCTCGTATCGAGCGGCTGGGTGGCGGCGATCAGCGCGTCGGTCAAGACGAGCTGCGCCGAATGAATCTGTTCGCGCGGGACGCTGATTTCGCCCGCCTTGCGATCGACGACGGTCACCATGCCATCCTCGATACCCTTGAGATCGCCGCGCAAGGTGCGCTGGCCGTCCCAGGCCTTGTCCATGCTGATCTTGACCTCATGCCCGGCCCAGTCGGTGAAATCCTTCACGCGGGTCAGCGGGCGGTCGATTCCCGGCGAGCTGACTTCGAGGTGATAGGCCCCGTCGATCAGCACTTCGCCCTCTTCTTCGAGCGTATCGATCCGGTCGGAGATACGGCGCGACAGGGCGGCGCACTGTTCGATCACGAGCTGGCCGGTCTTCGGATCCTCGGCCATGATCTGAAGGGCCTGCCCGCCGTCTCTGGCCTCGGACGGCATCATCTTGACGCGCACAAGCTCGAAGCCGAGCGCCTGGGCTTCGGGTTCGATCACTTCGGTCAGACGCGCCAGATCGGCCATTCGTTCTCCAGATTTGACAGGCATCGCAGCGACAGAGCTTCGTGGCCGGCCCCTCGCGGCGCCAGCCCCTCCAGTGTCGCGACAATGTCGGGATGTGTGTGAGATAGAGCGAACGGCTCCGACTTGCAAGTCGGAAACGGATAGGCCACCCAATCCTCGGTTTAGCGGATGGGGTGAAAATGAAGATTTCGACAGTGTTCTTGGGGATGTCGGCTTTCGCGCTATCGGCGTGTGGGGCAGACGAGAGCGGCAATGGTTTGGTAATCGGAAGCGAAAATCAGACCCGAACCGTGTTCGTGACGCTTGACGGTGCAAAAGATGACATTTTCCCGATGCTGACCGCTTTGGGTGAAGAAGATCTGGTCATCGAGACAACGCATTCGCAATTTCGTGCAGATCAGAATATTCAGGCCGTCGAAATCCGCTTCAACGATCGCATTTCTCAGGAACGCCTCGATAAGCTCAAGCGAGAAGCGACCGCCAAGGGACTGGATTATAAAACGCGCATCGAAACCGAATTCAGCTGATCAACCATCTTCGCCCAGGCCGTGCTTCTTTATGCAGTGACGCAGCTGGTCGTAGCTGAGGCCCAGCGCCTTGGCGGTCTGGCGCTGGTTCCAGCGGTGCTTGCCGAGCGCATGTTCGACGATCGCCCTCTCGTGTTCGTCCACCGCGGCGCGCAGATCGGCGATCGAATCGTAGTCGAGCGCTTCTGGAGCCGCCGCGGTCGCCCCAGTCGCCAATGCCGCTCGCTTGTCCGACGGCAGGGGTAAGGGCGCAGGCTTCCACGGGCTGTCGAACGGATCGAAGATGACGTGGCCGATGGGCGTTTCCCAATCGTCCCAGCGATAGACTGCGCGTTCGACCACATTGCGCAATTCGCGGACATTGCCCGGCCAGGCGTACTGCTCCATCTGTTCGCGGACATGGTCGGCAAAGCCGGGCCAGCCGTCCCAGCCGATTTCCGCCGCCATGCGCCGTCCGAAATATTCGGTCAGGACTGCCACATCACCCTCGCGCACCCGCAGGGGAGGCAGCGTGATCACTTCGAAGCTCAGGCGATCGAGCAGGTCGGCGCGGAAATCGCCGCGTTCGGCCTTGGTCGGCAAATCTTCATTGGTGGCGGCGACGATGCGGACGTCGACCCGTACAGGGCGGCTCGCGCCGATGCGCGTTACCTCGCCATATTCGACCGCGCGCAACAATCGCTCCTGCGCGCCCATCGACAGCGTGCCCAGCTCGTCGAGAAACAGCGTGCCCTTGTCCGCTTCCTCGAACCGGCCAACCCGCTGCTTGGTCGCACCCGTGAACGCGCCCGCCTCGTGGCCGAACAATTCGGCCTCGATCAGCGTTTCGGGCAGAGCGGCGCAGTTCATCGTCACCAGCGGCTCGTCCCAGCGGGTGGACAGGCGGTGGAGGCGTTCGGCGATCAATTCCTTGCCGGTCCCACGCTCCCCGATGATCAGGACAGGCCGTCGCATCGGCGCGGCGCGGCTGGTCCGCTCCACCGCATCGAGAAACGCCCCCGACTGCCCGACGAATTGATTTTCCCGCTCCATTCCCATGGATTAGCGAAAATCCCCACATCTTGGCAACCGACACCAGCATGTCGTTCGTCGAATTACAAGATTTCTTTGTATATCAGTTGCTTGTGAAGTTTGGCACACAGATTGCTAATCTATGAACAACACACACTGCCAACCCGGAAAGACCAACCCATGTACGACCTTCGCTTCTTCCGCACCCGCCTCGGCCAGGCCGCGATGGTCAGCGTGGCCGCAATGGTCACCTTCGTCGCCTTCACCAGCCAGGCCCCGGCCAATCCGCCCGCCCCGCCGATCGGCGGCTTCGCGCAGGTCGAACTGGCGTGAGCGAGCGAGAGGACCCCCGCCTGATGAGGGAAGAAAGCAATCTGCGTCCCGAGCGCGGTCCCGAGCGACGCCCGTCGCGCATCGAGGAGGAGGTCGAGCGCCTGCGCCGGTCCCCCACCCCGACCCAGCGCGAGCGCCAGTCCGACCGATCGGACAGAATGTCTGCCGGAGACTGGATGGACGGCGCCAGGGTCGAAGCGAAACTCAACGAATTCTTTTCCAACGGAGCACCTTTGATGGGAATTTTCAGCCGCACCCGCGATATCATCGCGGCCAATTTCAACGATATGCTCGACAAGGCGGACGACCCTTCGAAGATGATCCGCATGATCATCCTCGAAATGGAGGAGACGCTGGTCGAAGTCCGCGCCAGCGCGGCGCGCACCATCGCCGATCAGAAGGAGATGCACCGGAAGACCGTGCAGCTCGACCGGTTGCAGGCCGACTGGTCCGAAAAGGCGCAGCTCGCGCTCAGCAAGGATCGTGAGGATCTGGCCCGCGCGGCTCTGGTCGAGAAGAAGAAGGCCGCCGATATCTCCGACCAGCTCAAGCAGGAGATCGCGGTGCTCGACGATGCTCTGCGCGCGTATGAGCAGGACATCGCGAAGTTGCAGAACCGTCTGCGCGAAGCCCGCAGCCGCCAGACCGCGATCGCCGCTCGCCTCGAAAGCGCGGAGAACCGCGTCAAGCTGCGCACGCTGATGAGCACCGAGCGGACCGACGAGGCGCTGGCGCGCTTCGACCAGCTCGAACGCCGCGTCGATTACGCTGAAGGCCGCGCCGATGCGCTGTCGATCGCCGACGATGGCGACCGCAACTCGCTGGCCGACGAGATCGCCGCGCTGGAAGGCTCGGACGCGATCGACGACGAACTGGCACAGATGAAAAAGGCGCTCGGCAAGCCCGAAGACGCCGGAAATAAGGAGGGTTGATCCATGGAAGAAGTCTTTTTCGTTGTCGCTCTGCTGATCGCCCTGCCGTGGATCGTCCTTCACTACGTCACCAAGTGGAAGACCTCCGCCAGCATCACGACCGATGACGAGGCCCTGCTCGAAGAGCTCTACAATCTCGCCAAGCGACTGGACGACCGGATGGACACGGTCGAACGCCTGGTCGCCACCGACAATCCCGATTTCAAGCCCGCCCGCCTCGTCCATGACAGCGAGGTCGACAACCAGCAGCTGCGCGAACTCGAGCAGATGATGGCCGAGAAGAAAGGATCGATGAAATGAACAGCCCCCGCACCACTCTCTATCGCGACAAGCAGAATGCGAAGCTGATGGGCGTGTGCTCGGGCCTCGCGGATTATACCGGGGTCAATGTGTTCTGGCTGCGCATGGCAGTCGTCATCATGGTCCTCATCACCGGCTTCGCCCTGCCCGCATACTTCATCGCCGGCCTGCTGCTCGATAAGAAGCCGCCCTATCTCTACGCCGATCAGGACGAGAACCGCTATTGGCAGCGCGTGCGGCAGAGCCCGAAGCGCACGGCCCGCGAAATCCGCGCCAAGATGAAGGACGTGGATCGCCGTCTGGCCGAAGTCGAAACATTCTATGTCAGCTCGAACCCGCGGCTCACCGCAGAGATCGAGCGCCTGCGCTGAGGGGCGCAGGATAAGGGGAACAGGAGGAATTACGAAATGGATCTGGGAATTTTGATACCGCTTGCAGGTATCGTCATGGGGTGCGGCATTCCGATGGTCGCCATCTGGTCGAAGCAGAAGATCAAGGTCGCGGAAATGCAGGTTTCCGCCACTGCGCAGCACACCGCCGAACGCGCCGCCCAATATGCCAGCCAGGTCCAGAAGCTCGAAGACCGGGTCCGCGTCCTCGAACGCATCGTGACCGACAAGGGCTATGACGTCGCCACCCAGATCGAGGCGCTGCGCGACACCCGCACGGTCGAAATCGAGGATAGCGGCACGCCGCTGCGCTTCGAAAAGCGGGAGATGGCATGATGCAGTTCACCGACCTCCTCCCCTATCTCGGCTGGATCATCGGGGGTGCCTTCACGCTCGGCGCGGCCGGGATCGTCGCCTCGGTCCATACGACCCGGCTCAAGATCAAGAACGGCTATCCGCTCGAAGGCATGTGGGGCCAGTCCTTGAAGCCGGGCAACACCAGTCAGGCGCAGGAGCGCGTGGCGCTACTGACGCAGGAAAACGCCCAGCTGCGCGCCGAGATGGGCGCGATGAAGGACCGGCTCGCCAATGTCGAACGCATCGTCACCGACAGCGGCTACCAGCTCAGCCACGAATTCGAGCGGCTGAAGGATAGCGGCAAGGAGGCGAACTGATGGGCTGGGAAATCATCCCCATCATGATCGGCTCGGTCGCGCTGGTCGCCATCGTCCTGGGCATCGCGCAGGACACCTTCCAGGCCTGGCTCAAGCACAAGGAAAAGCAGATGGAGCTGATGGCCAACAAGACCGCCGAACAGGCCGCGCAATACGCCGCCAAGGCGCAGAAGCTGGAAGCCCGCGTGCGCGTTCTCGAACGCATCGCCACCGATCGCGGCTCCGATCTCGCCATGCAGATCGAGGATCTGCGCGACGGCGGTGAGCTGAAGGAGAGCGTGCAATGACCGGTTGGGCTCTGGTTGCGCTGGTCGGCATCGTCATCTGGGGGATCGTCCAGATCTACACGCGGCGCCACGATCATACGCTGGGCGTGACGCGCGACGAGGACGGCAATCCCGTCTTCGCACCTTCACGCGATGACGGCGAGTCGCGCGAAATGCGCCGCGAGGTCGAAAATCTGCGTGAACGCATCCGCGTGCTCGAACGCATCGCCACCGACAACAATTCCCTCGACGCGCGCGAGACGCGGCGGCTTTCCGCCGAGATCGACGCGCTGCGTACCGAGGACGAGAAACACGACAAGGACTGAAGGGCCTGGGGCCCGTTTGAGGAAAGGACATGAGGGAAATGTTCGAACCCACCATCATCATCGCGGCCGCCGCCCTGATCGGGCTGGCAATCACGGCCACGGCCCTGCTGGTCGGCTGGCGCGGCTGGCTGGCGCTGAAAGAGCGCGAGCTGGCCGGCATGAACCACGCGCCCGAAACCGGCAGCACCATCGGCGCGGCCCGGATCGAGATATCCGACCTGAAAGAACGCATCCGCAAACTGGAAGCGATCGCAAGCGGGGTGGATTTGTGAAGCGAAGCGCCTAGATGGCGGGCATGCGCTCACTCGACGACATCGCCGAAGAATATGAATTCCTCGAAGGCGACGAACGCTATCGCCTGCTGATCGAGCTGGGGCGCGATCTGGAACCCATGCCCGATGCGCTCAAGACCGACGCCACTCTGGTGCGCGGCTGTTCGGCGGCGGTGTGGGTCTATCCCACCGGCGATGCAGGCCAGTTGCACTTCCTCGCGGACAGCAATGCCGCGATCACCAAGGGCATCGTCGCGCTGGTGGTCGCCGCCGTGCAGGACAAGCCCGCCGGCGAGGTCGCGAAAATGGATGTGGCGGACGCGCTCGCCCCGTTCGATCTCAAGAACCAGCTGTCGAGCAACCGCACGCAAGGGGTGCCGAACATGATCGCGCTGGTGCAGGAACACGCCGCGCGGCTGTCCGCCTGAACGGCGCGGCGCGGCGCTCCCCATCATGCGCCGCCTCTATCTCGCACTCGGTTTGCTGAGCCTGGGGCTCGGCGCGATCGGCGCGTTTCTGCCTCTCCTGCCCACCGTTCCGTTTCTGCTGCTGGCCGCCTTCTTCTTCGCGCGGGGCAATCCCGCATGGGAGAAGCGCCTGCTCGACCATCCGCGCTGGGGACCGCCGATCCGCGAATGGCGGGCGCGGCGCGCCATCGGGCGGCGGGCGAAAATCCTCGCTCTGGTCTCGCTGGCGGCGGGCGCGGTGCTGACCTACTGGACGCTCGGCACGCCCTATTACTGGATTTCGCTGGCGGTTCTGGCGATCACGGGAAGCTGGATCGCCACGCGTCCCGAATAGCTAGCCTGCGCGATCCAGCCCCGCGCTTTCGCGCACCACCGCCTTGCCCTCCTGGCGCTGGCGCTTCAGCTCGGCCTTCAGCTTCGCCGGATCGCTCGCGAACACGAAGCCGAAGCTGACGCCGCCTTCCTTGCCCACGGTCGCGTGGTGCAGCTTGTGCGCCTGCACCAGCCGCTTGGCATAGCCGCGCTTGGGCACCCAGCGGAACAGGCGCTGGTGAACCAGCCCGTCATGGATGATCGTGTAGATCAGGCCATAGCAGGTGATCCCGAAGGCGATCCACCACAGCAGGTCCGAATAGACATAGCCGAGGGCGAACATCGCGAACACGATCGTGCCGAAAGTGACGGCGTAGAGATCGTTCTTCTCCAGCGTGTTATCATGCGGTTCGTGATGGTCGCGATGCCATGCCCAGCCCCATCCATGCATCACGTATTTATGCGCCCACCAGGCGAATATCTCCATGCCGACGATCGACAGGAACACAGTCAGGAGGATGGCGGGAAGGCTCACGGGCGGGTCTCTTGGACGGTCATGGAACGCCGCGCGGCGGGCAGGCCCCACCAGGGGACGTGCGGAGCGCGGTGATGTTCGTGATGATAGCCGAAATGGAAACACGACACCAGCGATGCGAACGTCCCCAGATCGTCGCTCCGCGCATTGTGGCGGTCGGCGAAACCGTCCTCTGCATGGCGATGCGGGCGAAAGGTGCCGAAATAGAACAGCTGGAGCGAGGACCCGATCGCGGGCAGCCCGTACAGCAGGACGATATTCGCGATCGGAACGCCGAACACCAGCCAGTAGACGGTGACGACCGTGCCGACGAAGGCCATCGACTGCCAGCCGAAATAGCGACGCAGGAACACGCCGTACCAAGGCCAGAACCGCGTGGGATGATCCACGCTGAAATCGGGATCGCTGGCCGTGCCGGGCGCCTTGTGATGGGCGAGATGGGCGCTCCGCATCCGCTTCCACGCGAACCCCGCATAGACGAACAGCAGGAAGCCCCCGATCATATCGTTGATCCGTCCGCCGCCCGGCACCAGCGATCCGTGCATCGCATCGTGGCTGGCAATGAACATGCCGACCGACAGCCAGCACAGCAGCGCCGCCATCACGAAGGCGAGCGGCAGGCTGGCCCAGGTCAGGTCGAAACCGAACATGGCGTAAAGATGGAGGCCCAGCCATGCGGCAAAGATGGCCGCCGTCAGCGCAAGGCCGGTCGCGGCCTGCAATCGCGGCCCCGGGGGCGCGACGGCTCTTTCGGTTCGGCTGGGCATGACAGGAATATAGGAGCGCCGCCGCATCGGCGCAAAGGTTTCCCGGCGGTTGGCCTCAGGCCTCGGTGGTCTTGGCCTTTGCGGGCAGCCCGAAAAAGGTTTCGGCCACGGCCTTGCTGATGCGCGCCGGCCGATGCGTTTCGCTGTCGAGGCAGCACCACATGCTCTGCACTTCGGCCAGGACTTCCTCGCCCCGGCGAATCACCGTGTTGTAGAACGAGCGCGCGCCGGCGATCTTTTCCAGCACGGTTTCCGCGATCACCGCATCGTGCAGGAACGCCGGGCGGCGATAGGTGATCTCGTGCTTCAGGGCGACCCACGCCTTGCTCGCCACCTCTTCCGCAGGGGCGAGTTTCTGCCAATGGGCGAGCACCGTGTCCTGCACCCAGCCGAGATAGCGGGCGTTGTTCACATGGCCCATGAAGTCGATGTCTTCGGGGTGGACGGTAATCGGATGGCTGAAGGGCTTTGCTGACATAAGTGTCAGTTAGCGCATTAAACCTTACCTTTCCATGACATTCGTAATCCCATCGCGCATTAAGGCGTTGCCGTCTTGCGCGGGCGCGGGCCGTGCCGCACACAAAGCATCATTATGGCCAGCCGCCCCCGCACCCTCTACGAAAAGATCTGGGACGCCCATGTCGTGGCGCGTCCCGACCGCACCGATTCCGACGATACCTGCCTTCTCTATATAGACCGACATCTGGTCCACGAGGTCACGAGCCCGCAGGCCTTCGAGGCGCTGAGACTGGCCGGGCGCACGGTTCGCAGGCCCGATCTGACGCTGGCCGTGCCCGATCACAATCTGCCGACCACTGCGCGGCTCGCGCCCGATGGGGCCCGCCTCCCCATCGACGATCCGCAAAGCGCCGCGCAGCTCGCCGCGCTTGAGCGCAATGCGCCCTCCTTCGGCATAAGCTATATTGACGCGGTCGCGCCCGAACAGGGGATCGTCCATGTCGTCGGCCCGGAACAGGGTTTCTCGCTTCCCGGCGCGACGATCGTGTGCGGCGATTCGCACACCGCCGCGCATGGCGGTGTCGGCGCGCTGGCTTTCGGGATCGGTACCAGCGAGGTGGAGCATGTGCTGGCGACCCAGACGCTGCAATTGCGTCGTTCCAAGACGATGGAAATCCGGGTCGAGGGCGAACTCGGCCCCGGCGTCACGCCCAAGGACCTGATCCTTCATATCATCGGCGTGATCGGCACGGGTGGCGGGACAGGCCATGTGATCGAATATCGTGGGACTGTTTTCGAAAATATGAGCGTCGAAGGACGGCTGACAGTCTGCAACATGTCGATCGAAGGCGGCGCGCGCGCCGGACTGATCGCGCCCGACGATACCGTTTTTTCCTATCTCAAAGGCCGCCCCTACGCGCCGCAGGGCGAGGCGTGGGATCGTGCGGTCGAATGGTGGCGCTCGCTCCGCACGGATGAAGGCGCCGTCTTCGACAAATCGGTCGTGATCGACGCCGCCGATGTTGAACCGACCGTAAGCTGGGGCACCAGCCCGGAAGACGTGATCGCGGTCGGCGCAAAAATCCCTTCGCCCGACAGCTTTGCTGACCCCTCGAAGCAGGCCGCCGCGCGCAAGAGCCTCGATTACATGGGGCTCGAACCCGGCGTCGCGATAGCCGATGTCGGGATCGAGAACGTCTTCATCGGCAGCTGCACCAACAGCCGGATCGAAGATCTGCGCGCTGCGGCCGAAGTGCTGCGCGGGCGGAAAAAGGCGGCGAGCGTGCGCTGGGCGATCGTGGTGCCGGGATCGGGCCTCGTCAAACGGCAGGCGGAGGAAGAAGGGCTCGACCGCGTTTTCACCGATGCCGGATTCGAATGGCGCGAGCCGGGCTGTTCCGCCTGCCTCGCCATGAACCCCGACAAGGTGCCGCCGGGTGAACGCTGCGCCAGCACCTCGAACCGCAATTTCGTCGGCCGTCAGGGCCCCGGCGCGCGCACCCATCTGATGAGCCCCGCCATGGCCGCCGCTGCTGCCGTCACCGGGCGCATCGCCGATGTCCGCCAGCTTTGATCTTGCCAGCCTTCGCCACCTTCCGCATGAGACTTCCATGAGCAAGCTTCCCAAATCCACCGCCGCGATCGCAGGTGCGATCGGCTCCGCCGCCATTGCCGCCGCGCTGCTGTATGCCGGCAAGCGCAAGCAGAAGTCGGATCGCAACAAAGCCAGACAGCCGGGTCCGATCCCCTCCGGGGAACAGCCCGAAACCGACTGATGCGCGCCGTTTCCACCATCCACGGTCGCGCCATTCCGCTGGGACTCAAGAACGTCGATACCGACGTGATCATCCCCGCGCACTGGCTCAAGACGGTCAGCCGCGAAGGCCTGGGGAAAGGCGCGTTCGAAACGATCCGCCAGGCTCCGGGAAATCCCTTCGACGTTGAGGATTTCGCCCGTGCGCCGATCCTGATCGCGGGCGACAATTTCGGCTGCGGGTCGAGCCGCGAACACGCCGCCTGGGCCATGCTCGACATGGGATTGACCGCCGTGATCGCGCCCAGCTTTTCCGATATCTTTTCCGGCAACGCCTTCAAGAACGGCATATTGGCGGTCGAACTGCCGCAGGATCAGGTCGATCGGCTGCTGGAAGTCGCGCGCACCGATCCGATCACAATCGATCTGGACAACCAGATCGTCACGACCCCGTTTCAGGATCGTTTCGCCTTCGATGTAGACCCGTTTCGCAAGCGTTGCCTGCTGGAGGGTCTCGACGAGATCGGCCTGACGCTCGCAAGCGGCGATGCCATCACGCATCACGAGGCCGGCCGGGCGCAGGACCTTCCCTGGCTGGATTGCCCGCTGGCCGTCAGCCGCTAAACCCAATTCAACGAAAATCAGGAGAGAGCCGCCATGAAAGCAGTCTTGTCGAAAGAAGTCGGCGGGCCCGAAACGCTCGTCGTCGAGGAACTCGAAAGCCCCACGCCGGGCAAGGGCGAGGTTCTGATCGATGTCGCCGCCTGCGCGATCAATTTCCCCGACAGCCTGATCATCAAGGACATGTACCAGATGAAGCCGCCCCGTCCTTTCTCGCCCGGTGGCGAGATCTCGGGGACGATCGCCGCGCTGGGCGAGGGCGTCAGCGGCTGGCAGGTCGGTGACCGGGTGATCGCCGGGACCGGCGCGGGCGGCCTTCGCGAACAGGTGGTCCTTTCTGCCGCGCGCCTGTTCAAAGTCCCCGAGGGTATCGACCTCGTGCAGGCCAGCGCGCTGCTGATGACTTACGGCACCACCATCCACGGCCTCAAGGATCGCGGCGACATCAAGGCGGGCGATACCGTGCTGGTGCTCGGCGCGGCGGGCGGCGTCGGCCTCTCGGCGGTGGAACTCGCCAAGGCCTATGGCGCACGCGTGGTCGCCGCCGTCTCGACGGAAGAAAAGGGCGAAGTCGCGAAAAAGGCGGGTGCCGACGAGGTCGTGATCTACGACCGCGCCCCGTTCGACAAGGACCAGTCGAAAGCGCTCGCCCAGCAATTCAAGGACGCCGTGGGGCCCGAAGGTGCCGACATTGTCTACGACATCGTCGGCGGGGACTATTCCGAACCGGCCCTGCGCTCGATCGCGTGGGAGGGCCGGTTCCTGGTGATCGGTTTCCCGGCGGGCATCGCCAAGATGCCGCTCAACCTCACCCTGCTGAAAAGCTGCGATATTCGCGGCGTGTTCTGGGGCGCCTTCACCGCACGCGAGCCGGAGAGGAACGCCGCCAATATTGCCGAACTGTTCCAGCTTTGGCAGGACGGCAAGATCGCCCCGCTGATCAGCGAGACCTACCCACTCGACAATGCGCACGAAGCCATCGCCAAGCTCGAAAGCCGCAGCGCGATCGGCAAGCTCGTCGTCACGATGTAAAAATCCGGTGCAGCGACCGGCTTGCCCGCGTCTCGCCGCGCGCCTATCTGCGCGGCGACCTGATTTTTCGAGAGGATGACGATTATGGACTTCAAGGATCGCGAGCGGGGCGAAGAAGCCAAATTCGCTTTTGACGAGGAAAACGCCTTCAAGATCGCCGCGCGCCGCAACCGACTGCTCGGCGAATGGGCGGCGGGCCTGATGAATCTGAGCGACGAGGAAACCGACGCTTACAAGAAGGCGGTCGTCCAGGCCGACTTCGAGGAAGCGGGCGATGAAGACGTGATCCGCAAGCTGCTCGGCGATCTGACTGCAGCCGATTGCGACGTGACCGAAGCCGACATTCGCAGCAAGCTCAATGAATGCAGCGTAGAAGCCCGGCGCCAGTTCATGGGTGAAGCATCCGGCGGGGGGGCCTGATCCCATGCCGATGGCAGCGGACGAGATCGACCGGCTGATCCGCGAAGGGCTTCCCGAAGCCGAAGTGACGATCCGCGATCTGGCAGGCGACGGGGATCATTACGCCGCCCATGTCGTCAGCCCCGCCTTTGCGGGCAAGAGCAGGGTGCAGCAGCATAAAATGGTCTACGAGGCCCTGGGCACGCGCATGGGCGGGGAACTGCACGCCTTGCAACTGACCACCCAAGCCCCCACGTCCTGACCACCCGTTTTCAGTAATCGAAGGATCGGTCTTTATGTCCGACGTAAAAAGCCGCATTTCCGACATCGTCGGCGCCAACGACGTCGTCCTTTTCATGAAGGGCACACCGCTTTTCCCGCAATGCGGCTTTTCCAGCCGCGCGGTCGCCATTCTTGATCATTGCGGCGTCGGCTATGAAAGCGTGGACGTTCTGCAGGACATGGAAATCCGCCAGGGGATCAAGGCCTTTTCCGACTGGCCGACCATTCCGCAGCTTTATGTGAAGGGCGAATTCGTCGGCGGCAGCGACATCATGATGGAAATGTTCGAAGCCGGCGAAATGCAGGCGCTGATGGATGAAAAGCAGGTCGCCAAGGCGGAAGGCTGATCCCGACCGGACGGGCTTAACGCCCCGCCCCGCGCAAAACTAAAAGTAAGCCCCCGCGACGACCAAATCGCGGGGGCTTCTTTTTTGCGGAAGAGGCAAGCCAAAAACCAGGAACGGCCCGCCTCCGATCGAAGACTTCTGGAGACGGAGAATACTAAGCACTTTGCGTGCCAAATCGCTCGATCTGCACGAAACCTAATCCTCTATGGTTAACGAAACCCTGCGATATTTCCCCGGTGTAAATTTTTCCGACAACATCGATGTGCGGCCCTGCTTGGCAAGACTGCCCCCGGCATGCACTACTCGCCTTTATGCCCCCTCCATCTGATCCGATTCCCGCCGCCACCCTGGTCGTCTTTCGCGAAGGACGATCTGCGCCCGAGCCCGAGATCCTGATGGTCGTTCGCTCAAAGCAATTGCGGTTCGCCGGCGGAATGGCCGTCTTCCCCGGGGGCCGCGTCGATCCCGAAGACCGCGATCTGGCAGCGCGACACGCACCGGGCGAGACCGAAAACGTGCAAGACGATCTAGCGCACCGGATTGCCGCGATCCGCGAGACGCTGGAGGAGACCGGGCTGGCACTGGGATTGTCCGGCGCGATCGACGCGGAAAGCGCTGCTGCGGCGCGAAAACTGGCGCTTCAAGAGGGCGCGCTCGCCCCGGTGCTGGACCGGTTCGGCTGGAAGATCGATGCGCAAGCATTGGTACCCTTCGCGCGCTGGCTGCCGCTCGGCCTGGCGCATGACCGTATTTTCGACACGCGCTTCTATCTCGCCGATCTCGGCACCGGAGCCGTCGATGTGGCCGTCGACGAGACCGAGAACACGCGCCTGTTCTGGACCAGCGCCAAGGGCGCGCTTGCCATGGCGGACGAAGGGGAGATTTCGGTAATCTTTCCGACGCGGCGCAATCTCGAACGCCTGGCCCAGTTCGCCAGCTACGAAAAAGCCCGCGCTCATGCGCTGGCTACTCCCGTACGCACGATTATCCCGCAAATCGACGAAAGCGGCCCACAGCCGATGCTCCGTATTCCAGAGGATGCAGGCTATCCTGTTATCGAAGAAGCGTTCGGCAGCGCGCAAAGGGGATGAGCGAAGTCGGAGAACGGGCCGATAGCGGCTTGCGCAAGCGTTCCACCCACAACAGGAGCACGGACAGGTTTATGCCGCACCTACTTGGCGCCGTGCTCGCCGGGGGACGCAGTCGGCGGTTCGGATCGGACAAGAGCGATGCGCTGCTGAACGGCAAGAGCCTGCTCGCCCATGCCATCGAGTCTCTGGACGAGCGCGTCGCGCAGGTCGTGGTATGCGAGCGTGATTCCTCGCGGCGCCTCGCGGAAACGCAAATCCTTGCCGACCGTCCGGAAGCGGGCCTCGGCCCGTTGGGCGGATTGTGTGCCGCGCTTCATTTCGCGCACGAAAAAGGTTTCGACGCCGTGCTGACCGTTCCGGTCGATGCGCATCCCATTGCCGACGATTTGCTCGCCACGCTGGAAGCACCCGGACCTGCCGTTATCGCCGACCACTGGCTGTTCGGCATCTGGCCGAGCGCTTTGGCGCAGAAACTTGAGAACCATCTGCACAGCGGCAATCGGTCCGTTCGGTCCTGGGTGGAGGCGTGCGGCGCGGATCGCGTCGAGTATCGCGGTCGCCCGCCGATCAATGTCAATGGGCCCCAGGCTCTGGCTGCGCTGGAGACAGGGATGGCGCTCGGCGCGGGGGCGGAGACCCATCCGGTGCGGGAGCTCGACTTCGAAACTCTCGACACTTCGGATGCGACACGCGTGGTTCCGGTCGAAATCCCGATCGCCATCGAGTTCAACGGCATCGGATATGCCGTGATGATGGCCACGCCGACCGATCTGGAAGATTTCGTGACCGGCTTCGCCCTTGCAGAAGGGTTGGCTCGCCCGGAAGAGATCGACGGGGTCGATTTATTTGAGACCGGGGGTGGCTGGGTCGCGCGCGCCAATCTGCCTGCGCGCAGTCATCAGCGTCTGCTGGAACGTGCTCGCAGCCGGGTTTCGGAAAGCAGCTGCGGCATATGCGGCATCGATTCCGTGGCGGCGGCGCTCGCCCCGATCGATCCCGTGGACGCGATTCCCACGGTCGGTCCCGCCGCGATCAAGCGCGCGCTCGATACCATGCGGTCGTATCAAAAGCTGGGCCTGGCCACCGGAGCCGCGCATGCCGCAGCCTTCTGCAATTCGGAAGGCGATATCGTTCTGGTCCGCGAGGATGTCGGAAGGCATAACGCGCTGGACAAGTTGATCGGGGCGCTCGGCCGCGCCGGGGTCGATCATCGGGAGGGGTTCGTACTTCTTACGGCCAGATGTAGCCAGGAGCTGGTCGAGAAGACGGTGCGAGCCGGGATTCCCATGCTGGCGACGATCAGCGCCCCGTCCAGCCTTGCCATCGCCCGAGCGCGCGAAGGCCGCCTGACCTTACTGGCGCTGGCGCGAAGCGATACCGCGCTCGTGGTCAACGATCCTCACCAGCTCTTCGCGAAGAACCGGCCTTAGCCGACTAACGGATGGCCAGCGCGTCGAGCACCTCCGCAATCGCGCCATAGACCCGAGCGAGTTGCTCGGCCGTGATGCAATAGGGCGGCATCACGTAGACGGTGTTACCCAGCGGGCGCAGCAGAACGCCGCGTTCGCGAAACATCGCCAGCATGCGCGGGGCGAGGTCCGAGAGGTAGCCGTCCGCTTCGCCCACATCTAATGCCGTGATCGTGCCCACCTGCCTGGCGCCGCGAACCAGAGCGTGGTTTTTCAATTGCTCCAGATGCTCTTCCTGTCGCCGGGCGAGCGTGGCGATCCGCTCGATCACCGGCTCCTCGCGCCAGATTGCGAGATTGGCGTTCGCCGCGGCGCAAGCGATCGGGTTCGCGGTATAGCTGGACGAATGGAAGAACATCCGCGCGCGATCGGGACTCAGATGCGCTTCGAAGACCGGCTCGCTCGCCATCGTCACTGCCAGCGGAACGGCGCCGCCTGTCAGCCCTTTCGACAGGCAGAGGATGTCGGGCTCGATCCCCGCCTGTTCGCAGGCCAGCAGCGTGCCCGTGCGGCCCCAGCCGGTCATCACCTCGTCCGCGATGAACAAGGTGCCGTATTTCGCACAGATGCTCCGCATTTCCGACAGGACACGCGCCGAATACATCAGCATGCCGCCTGCCCCCAGAACCAGCGGTTCGACGATGAAAGCGGCGGCTCCCTCCCTGCACGCGGCGTCCAGCGCGTCGTATGTCGCCTGCTCCAAGCCCGACGCTGGAAAGGGTATCGAGGTGACGTCGAACAGCAAGGGTTCGTAAGCGCGGTTGAAGGCCCCGCGTGCGCCGACCGACATCGTGCCGATGGTATCGCCGTGATAGCCGTTATCCATCACCACGATCCGGTGCCGATCCTCTCCCCGATTGAGCCAATAGCCGAGCGCCATCTTGAGCGCGACTTCCACGCTGGTGGAACCGGAATCGGAGAAGAATACCCGCGTGAGAGTGTCGGGCATCAACGCCCGCAAGCCGCGCGCCAGATCTTCTGCGGGCCGATGCGTCCAGCCAGCGAAGATGATCTGGTCGAGCCGCGCCGCCTCCTCGGCGATGGCCGCCGCGATTTTCGGGTGTGCGTGGCCATGCGTCGTGACCCACCAAGACGAGATCGCATCGATCATCTCGCCGCCGTCCTTGCGGTACAATACCGCGCCATCGGCACGCGACACTTCCGGGATCGGTTCGTTCAATCCGTGCTGCGTAAAGGGGTGCCAAATGGGGGGCTTGCTCACTGGAAATCCTCCAGCGCGAAATTGTCGGAAAAGGCGAGCGCTAGCGAGTCCGCGTCGAGGGACTCGAGCATGGGCAGTCGTCCGAGCCGCCTGACGCCGCCGATGGCGCAGATCGTAGTCTCGCTATCCTCCTCCGCCGCGCCGACGAAGGCCATGCCGTGGATCGATATTCCGCGACTGCGTAGCGCTTCGATGGTGAGAAGCGAGTGGTTGATCGTGCCGAGCCCGGTGCGCGCGACGATCACCACTGGCGCGCGCCACGCCGCGAACAGATCGGCATAGAGCAGTGTCCGCGTGACCGGGACCAGCGCCCCGCCCGCCCCTTCGACCACCAACGGCCCCTCGACTTCAGGCAAAGCGAGCGCGGCCCGATCGATCGTGACCCCGTCCAGCTCGGCAGCGCGGTGGGGCGAGCAGGGCGTCGAAAGCCGGTAGGCTTCCGGCAGGATGTGGGCACCGGGCCCGGCCAGCGCCGCGACCCGCTCGCGATCGGACCCGTCGTCGAGTCCGGCCTGCACCGGCTTCCAGTACGTCGCGCCTAGCGCGCGCGTCAGGCCTGCGGCAAACACGGTTTTGCCGATATCCGTATCGGTGCCAGTGACGATGAAGGTCCGGCTCACAATAGCCTCCCCAGAATTTCCGCGAGATCGCGAATGTCGCTTTCCTCGCTGTTGAGCGTAATCGATACCCGCAGCCGCGAAGTGCCTGCGGGCACGGTCGGCGGACGAATACCGCGTATGTCGAAGCCGTTATCCTGCAGCGCGCCCGCGATCCGCATGGTGCGCGCCTCGTCGCGCAGCACGATGGGTTGGATATGCGTCCCGCTGGGCGCGAAACCGAGCGATGCGAAGGCGTCCGCAGCCGATGTGGCGAGCGCGCGGAGGCGCTCGCGCCGCTCGTCGGCCTGTTCCACGATCCGCAGGCTCGCCCGCACGACCGCCGCCATCAATGGGGAAGGAGAGGTCGAGAAGATGAAGCTGCGGCCTCGATTGACCAGGAAATCGCGGAACAGCGCCGGGCCCAGGATCAACCCGCCTTCGCAGCCGATCGCCTTGCCGCAGGTCACCAGCGAGACGACGTTTTCGCGCCCCGCGAAACCGGCGGCCAGCCCGCGTCCGTCCGGGCCGAAAACCCCCGCGGCGTGCGCTTCGTCCATCACGAGGACTGCGCCCGTTCGCTCGGCAAGCGCGAGGAATTCTTCGATCCGCGCGCGATCGCCATCCATGCTGTACAGCGTCTCGATCGCGATCCAGGGCGTGCCGATCCCGCCTGCCGCGCGCCAATCGGCGATCGCATCGGACGCTGCGTCCACATCGTTGTGAGCGAAGCTCACGCGGGGCGCGCGCGACAATTTCATGCCCTCATGCGCACTCGCGTGGATGAGGCTGTCATGCACGATAAGATCATCGGGCTGGGGCAGGGTCGAGAAGATCAGGCTGTTCGCAGCAAAGCCCGATCCGACGAACAGGGCGCTCTCGCTGCCGAAAAAGCGCGCTGCCTCGGCCTCCAGCGCCTCGTGCTCCACCGTATTGCCTCGCAGCAGACGCGATCCCCCGGACCCGAGCGCCACACCACGCTCCAGCGCCTCGACAGCAGCGTCGCGCAAGTCCTGCGATCCGGCGAGGCCGAGATAATCGTTCGAGGAAAAGTCGCGCCCCGACGAAAGCACGAGGCTACGGCGACGGTGGACGCGTTCGAGGGAGTCGAGATCGTTACGGTAGAAGCGGGAAATCATGGGCGCCGCCGCCTTAGGGAGGCGATGCGATGGTGAAAACCCCTCCGTCCGGCGGCAAGCTGCGAGGCTGGCGCCGCAGCCGGTCGCAATCATGAAGGCACCATGGGATCCGTGCAACTTGAGAGAGAGGCTGCCTTCCAGCCATCCCATCAGATCGCGTAGGAATTTCTTAATGCCCGGCGTATATCTATGAAATTATAGACTTAATGGACCGAAAGTTTGACGCAATTAACGTAGGCAATTGGGGGCGGAGTCGTGGCTAAGATTTTTCTCGTAGACGACGATGAGATTACTGCCCAGGTAGCCAGCGAGGCGTTCTTCGATGCCGGCCATACATTCGGTTGGCTGGAAGACGGGCAAGAAGCGCTCCACACCATCCGATGCAGGCGCCCTGACGCCGTTATTCTCGACCAGAGAATGCCCGGAATGCCTGGGATGGAATTGCTTCGCGAACTTAGGCGGGACGCCAAAACAACGCTGCTTCCGGTCATGATGCTGTCGGCCGTTGCCAGCCAGAACGACCAGTCCATCGCATTCTACGAGGGTGCCGACGACTATCTCACCAAACCCTTCGATGCCGAGATGCTGGTCTTCCGGGTCGAAGAGCTACTTGGACGATCGCGAAGGGTTCTTGCGAGCTGACCGATCCGCGTGAGGCGATCTAACGATCGTTGAGACACTCGAATGGCGCGCCCGGCAGGACTCGAACCTGCTGCCTCAAGATTAGAAGGTATATGTTATGTCCAACGTCCTAATCGGCATTTGACGTTTTGCTATGCATAGCGGTGGACGGATATGGCCTTTGGGAATGAATTCAAGAGGTTAGAAAAATACCGAATGGATGGCGATTTCTTAAAATAGCCCATCTTCTCTCGCATCTGGTTACCTGATGGTTGCCTACCGCCAAATAGATCATATTGCTGCAGAGATTTTCGGTCGTTCGAATAACCATGAATTAGCGTCGTTCCATAAACAAAAATCTGGCCGCAGTTTTGAGAAATTGACATGTCCTTGGACCGGGATGGATGGCGTCAGTCGATCAATGCAACACTCACATCTAGATCAATGTCACGTAATTCAAGGAACGTGGCATGTCTTCGTATCGCAATCGAACGATCCTCTTTAGCAAAAGCAGGATCGACGCAATTCCAGCTTCACCGAAGTCCGGCAGCAAGGTTATCTTCTGGGATACGAAGGTGCCAGGCCTAGGTGCCTACCGCACAGCATCCGGATACGTATCCTTCGTCTTCCAGTTCCGCTCGCCCGAGGACGCCCGGTCTCGGCGTATCACGCTGGGAAAGTTCGGGCACCTCACCCTCGATCAGGTCAGGGGGATGGCTGCGGAGTATGCGTTCGAAGTCGCAAACGACATCGACCCCATCGAGAAGCGAAAGAAATCCGAGGAGGAGAAGCAGCGGGAAGAGGAACTCGTCCTCGCCAACTACGTGGCGGCCTACCTCGAACGCAGACAAAAGGGCGAGAAGCCGCACAACAGGCACCAGCTCGCCATCATAAACAACGACGTCGTAGGACTCCTCGGTGACAAGCGTATGGATCGCTTGACGGTGAAGGAGGTCGAGGCTTTCGGAGCAACCTTGGAGCAGCGTGCCGTGTCCGCAAAGAGGATGGGTCTCGTCTACCTCAAGTCCATCCTGAACGACGCGAAGTGGCATAAGAAGATCAAAGAAAATCCGGTCGACACCGTTCAGATCCCCAAAGCGGGGGAACGGACCCGACGGTTGAACGATCGTGAAATCGTTCGATTCTTGGAAGCTGCCAGGGACATCGGGGGTCCGCGCGGGGACATCCTCGAAATGCTGCTGAGAACGCTCAAGCGCAAAAGCGAGATCTCAGAAATGACGTGGTCCGAAATCGATCTCGATCGGGGGATTTTCACCCTTCCCGCCAGTCGATCAAAGAACCGAACCGCCTACGACATCCCCCTCTCTCCGCAGATCATCGCGATAATAGAAAGGCAGCAGCCCGATGAATCACTGCGCCGCGGACCTGTCTTCACCTTGGACGGAGGGAAGACCACGCCGGTCATGGGCTCCCAAGTGAAAAACCTTCTAGATGCGAACATGGCGAGACGGGTCCTACTCGCTAACGAGCGCGATGGACGCATCGATGACGTGGAACATTTCACCGTCCATGACCTGCGGACCACTGCCGCGTCCAGGCTTCAGGAAGCACCGTTCCGATATTCCTCGGACATCATCGACCTCATGTTGCTGCACTCGGTCGGGGGTAAGGTCACAAAGCTCTATCAGAGATCGCAGCGTCTCGACGAGATCTCCGAAAACATGATCGCATGGAACGACTGGATAGACGGACTGATGGCTTCGGACGGCTCATGGCCAGGAGGCAAATCATTGCCCGTATTGAAACCGAGGCAGATGAAACCGTTGCTGGAACAGTTTCGCCGGAACTGGCCGCAGCGGAGCCATCAGAAGAAGGCCCTGGATAAGGAGCAGAAGCGGTAGGGCAGCGAAAGTTCGTAGCCCGAGCGGGAATGAGAGGCGACCGTCCCGCAATGTCGGGACGGCAACATCCGTGAAACGTGGACGATACACGCCAAGGGGATGAAAGATGCACGAACCACTTCGGGCACGTCGCGAATGGCCGCACGTCATCGTGCAAAGCGGATTCCGCAACGAACGATACGATATCCGGGTCTTCAACGAACCGCGTCCCGAGCTTACGCGGCCCGCCGCCTTCGTGTTCTGGTGCGGAGGTGCCTTGGACACCGAGGGCCGGCTGACGCAAAAGGGACGCCGTCTCGTGATAGAGGGCGTGAAGAACAACCGGTTCGTCCAGGGTGTTAGTAAAGACCTTCTGCACGAGAAGTCCGCCTGCATCGTCTGGGGTCCCCGCAGCTGCACCTGGATCGATGGACCCATGGAACTCGACGGCACCGACGTGCCCGTAGGCGAACCGGGAGACAGCGGCGACTGGCGCCACCTCCAGGTCATGACGGTCGGGGGGCTCTGGTTCTCCGTCAGGACGGGCGGCGGGGTGAAGTTCGTATTCCTGCGCCGTCTCGGCGAAGACCGGATCGAAGTCTCTTCTGCCCGCCCCATGAGGATCGGCTGGTGGGACGTCGATCCCCGCCCGGACGAATCCGACCCGTTTCCCGAGAAGGACGAGAACGGCTGGTCGATCGTTCCGGAACGCTTCCGCGGCGTGCGCGCCTACGCGATGGACGACGGGACCGTCCGCGGTCCGATCCAGCCGGACGGCGAGACGAGCATCCTCACTCCGGTATGGCCACGAGCCGTCCGCGAGGCCTGCGAGAAGGCCTCTGGTGCGCTGTTTTCGAACTCCCTCTTCCGGGCCGTCTGGCGGGCCATCGAGGACGCCTCTCCAGGCTCCATCGACACCAGGTTGAAGCGAGTGGTGGACCCATCATCGGACATCAATCCTCAGATCGGTTCCTCAAGATCGCAATGAGAAGGATGCCAATCAGTAGATTCTTTAAGGAGAAACGTTTGTGATGTCTTCGAAATTCCGATCTCTCGATGCTGGCAGTTCTATCGTCGGAAACGACAGGGGTTATAGCCTGCGACTCCTCCTCGCGCAGAACGAGTTGCCAGACCGCGATGAAAACCGCCAGGGCACCCAGCCAAAGCGGAACGAGGCCGGCGAAGAAGACGCCCAGCTGCAAAGTCATGCTGTTGCGCGCGATGGCATTGGCCTGGCATGCGACAATCAGAGCGGCACGGTCAGCCCTCTCGATAGTCTCATAGCCGCTGGAGCCGTCGTTCTGATCCTGCTGGGCACCTGGCTCATTCGAAGCGCTTCCAGCCAAGCGGAACGGTTCCTTGCGATCATGTCCCTGGCAGGGGTAGTCCTGAGCGGCGCTGCTGCTCTCGTGATACACTATCAGCTTGGTTGCTCCCCAACCCTGTAGAAGCACCGTCGCGACCATGAGGATAATGAGAGCAGTTCTTTTCCGTTTCGTTTTTCTTGTCATCTAGGGGTTCCAACATCCTTCCGGCTTCATGCGTCGGATGCGTTGTCATCCGGTAAAGGAGCATCGCAGGGTGTTCTCGAAGTATCGGTAAAGCCCCGCCGACTTCTGAAGTCGCAAGTCGACAGTTTCTCAAAGGCGAAACAGCGATTACGATTTGCCAGCTAAAACGAGACATTCAGAAGATCCCGGTCGCCTGCCAAGTAAGAGGGAGATGGTTTCCGCCATGGAAGAACTCGCCGATTTCGACTGGAGCGAGCATCGAAAGCCCAGTGCAGATCTCCATCTAGGGCGGGGTCTGCATCTCGCCGAGGCTACGGCCATCCTCGGGAAGAGGCTGTATGCCGCATGGGATGAGAGCCTCTTCTGGCGAATCCAAACACCGCCGTCATCCGCGAACATCCCGGCCCCGGAAAGCGCATTCCGCGACGGCAACCCGATATCCGCAGTCCATGCGGAATGGCACGCAACGATTCGTGGGATCTTGCCTGTCGGTCACTACCAATCAGCAGCCCTTCGTGAATGCGACGAGGCCGAATGGCTTACAACCCATAGAAGGCATCCGGAAACATCCCGCCTGATCCCAGCAGGTGAGCTGAGAACGCTCTTGGGAGAAGACGCGGACGATCCGATCACCGAAGCCCATTGGGAGCAGGCCTTCACCGAAAGCGTGCTGTTTCGCGTCATGCACGACTGGGATGTCATCGGTTTGAAGGGCATCTGCATGGCGCTGGTCGACATGCTCGAAGCGGGCTCCATCGCCATGACGGCATGTGCATCGCAGGGCGCCACTCGTCAGGTGTTCGCCTCGGACTGGTGGGGCCCTCCAGAACGACGCCTCGCGATGTTGGCGAGCTGCTCCATCGTAGACGCGGACCTCAACCCTACTGACGAACATCTGTTCGTCGATCGAATGGGTTTCGAAGAGGCTGTCGACCAACGAGCCAAAGATAACCCGATAGAGTTCGGCGCCCCGGAACCAGAAGCCGAGCCGCCCGACGAAGCCGCCGAAGCACTTCGGCTTCGCATGATCGAATGCACTACGAAATTGGAAGGCGAACTTGCGATCCGGGAATTCTGCGCGCACATTCTACTGAAGGAAGAACGTCGCGACTGGACCACGAAAGACCTCAAGCGCATCGTGGAGCAAAGTCGCAGTCTCGGTGGCATCAAATACCGGGACATGATCGTAGAGAAGATCGCCGCGGATTGGGGTAACGAACTATTCCCCTTTCTGAAAAAGGCCGGCAGACCCCGCAACACTCCGACACGGCCTTCCCTGATGGCGGACTGGGAGGTCGATAAGCTGATCGAGGACAGCGATGCTTCGTGATGCGATGCGTCGCGTAGTGTCTCTCGTGCCTTTGATGCCCAACTGCGCCACGGTTTTAGACGGATAAGGGTGGATTTCTCGAAAACCCCCTTTCTTTTTTCCGAGGTTTTCGGCCTCTTTTCCTGTTTTTCCGAAGGTTTTCTTGCGGTCTGATGCTTGCAGCCGGTCACTTCCGACCGGGTCGCAAAGGAAAACGACATGGATGACTCCACCCCCTCCCGCGACCACCTCGTGGACACCAACGAAGCCGCCCGCAGGATGGGCCTGAAGCCCAACACCCTGGCCAAGGCCCGCGTCTACGGCGGCGCCGGATCCTGCCCTTGGGTCCGCCTAGGTCGCGCGGTCCGCTACCGCGTAGCCGACATCGAGCGCTACCTCGCCGCCAACGGCAAGACCTCCACCGCCGATTACTAATCACACTGGGTGCGCTTCGTCGCACCCCCTCGCTCAGGAATACCGATATGATCAACTTCAACCGTGGCGGCCAAGATGCCGCCGCCCTCCTCCTGCTGCCCGCGCTGAGCAACCTGTTGTTCGCGAGCTTCAGCATCGATACCCCGCTCATGCGCGCCCTGCGCCTGTCCCTGCTGCTGTCCTGCAGCGTCGAGAGTATCTGTCGTGCTCGCATCGACGACATCGATCACCGTGGTCGACGCATCAGGATCCGCAACGGACCAATCAACAACAATCCGGTCAGCTGTGGGAGGATCGCCTTCGATCAGATCCTCAGGTTCGTCGATGGGCGAAAGACCGGAACGATTCTGCTCGATGAAGTCGGCGAACCGATCGTCATCGACCGGCACGCCGAAGCCTACGCCATCGAACTCGTGACCGAGGCCGATCCCGCCTTCCGGGATATAGCCTGGAACTTCGACAGCGCGCTTCGATCGACCCAGACGATCCTCGCCCTCGCCGGTCATCCGCTGGAAGCGATCGACGCCCAGAACGGAAAGGTGAACTGGCCGGTCGAGCTGCGCCCGTCCGAGTTGCCGCGGAATCAAGCGTTCGCGGCGGCGGACCTCGAATGGCTCCTGCTCGACGAACTCGACGACGACGCGCGGAACGATCCCCTCGCCAACGAGGCGGGCGCTGTCGTCATCGACATCGGAACCGAGGATGACCGGGGAGGCCGCCGGTGACCGGCGCCTCTCCCATCGTCATAGACCTGGCTGCTGTCCGAAAAGTCCTCGCCGCCGCTCGGGCCCTCGGTGGTCCGGTCGGCACGTCGATCGAGCTGTGCATCCTGACGCTCGCCCTGCCCTGGGAGGTCGTCGCGATACGTCTCGAACGCATCCAATGGCGGGATGGCGTCGTCCCCGTCCCGGCGCGGGGCGGCAGAGAGAGGCTACTGCCTCTGCCTGTCGGGGCGAAGAGCCTGATCCTGCGCATCGCTGGCGAAGGCAAGGGTGATGGTCAAGCCGTCACCGCAGGCAGGGGCGAACCGCTCCAAGCACATCGCCTCCGCCTCGATCGCGTCCTGCCTGCACTCGCAGCGGCCAGAGGCGCTCCGCTACCGCCGTGGAACTTCCATGGCATCCGGGCGAGCGCCGCCATGATGATGAAGGAGGACGGCATCAGCCAGGAGACGTTGCTCGCGATCTTCGGAAAAGTTCGGCGAGGTTCCAACACGCCATGGGAAGAATCGCAGAGGGAACGGGCAGTGGCGGGCATCGAAAGATGGAACGCCATCGTCACCGAGCGGTGAGCCACCAGGAGGGTGGCGCGGGAAAACAGGAGCGGTCGGCGGATGCCGACCGCTCGATAGTTTGAGGAAAGGGCGTGAGTGAGAAGGCCGAGGAAAATGGGCCTCCTTACCACGAAACCGTCTCGTGACGGCAAAACCGAAGGGAATTCCGATGACCTCTCGTGCAGCCCAGAAGTTCAATCTCCCCGAAGACGTTAAGAACGGCGATGGTCGCGTCGACACCTCGATAATCAGATCCCGGATCTCGATCACCGCGATCGCGAGCCGCTTCACCCAGCTGCGACGCACTGGCGAGGAAATGAAGGGACTCTGCCCGCTCCATGAAGAGAACACGGCAAGCTTCTTCGTGAACGAGACCAAAGGCACGTTCTTCTGTTTCGGATGCGGCGCGGGCGGTGACGTGATCGAACTCTACCAGTCCCTTCACGGCGTCGGATTCCTGGACGCATGCACCGATCTTATAGCCTTCACGCCAATGGTCGGTCCCGGCCGAGCAACTCACACCGACAAACGAGCCTTGCGGGAAATGTCGGTGGAAAGGGCTCGGGATGAATGGCACCGTGCCGGCCCGATCGCCGGAACGCCTGCTCAGACCTACCTCGAAAGCCGCGGTGTCGGTTACGACGTCCCGGTCAGCATACGTTTCGGCATGGTCCCACGCTATTGGCGCGAAGACGGACGCGAAGGTCCCCGCCATCCCGCTATGATCGCGGCGGCGCAGGACGTGAGCGGTCGCATCGTCGGCATTCAGCGCACCTTCCTCGATGCGGACGGGCGCAAGTCGACGAAGGGCGAGACCCGGCTGTCGCTGGGCCGCATGCGCGGCAGCGCATTGAGGATTGGACCGGCCAGGCCGAAAATCATGCTGGCCTGTGCAGTGGAGGACGCGCTGTCGCTGCGGCTGATGTTTCCCGGCGCCACGGTCTGGTCGGCGTTCGGAGACGCGAACATGCCGTTCGTTCGGCTTCCGACGGAGGTCACGCACGTAGTTCTTTGTGGCGATGCCGACGACAGCGGGCAGGCGGCGGTCGCGCTGGCCGAAACCGCCCTAGGCTGCTCGACGATCACCACCTCGCGTCTGTTCCCGCATGCCGGAAAGGACTTCAACGAAGAACACCTCCTAGCTTCTCGGTGACCATACAACGCCCTATTGGCGATCGAGATTTCTCGAACCACGATGCGCTTCAACCACGATCTTCCTTATCTAGCGACGTCCCCATCATATCGCGCTTCTTAGGCATCTGCAGCCAGTCGACGTCCAGAGCCATCATGCATTGAAGGAAGAAGACTGCAGTGAAGCTGCCGCGACTGAGCTTGCTCTTGATCGCACCTTCCGTCTCCACGACCCCAATCTCTCCGAGTCTGTCGCAGAGGTCGGAATAGGTCATGCCGCGGGAGATGAGCTGACCACGGAGAACGTTGCGGGCCAAACCGTCCCAATGAGCCTTACTTTGCCGGGCCATATCCTCGTTTTAACCTCACGAGCCGATATCGGCAATGAAAGTGTCGAATTCGCCACTTTTCAATTGCTCGCTCATTATTCGTCACGTATGCGACACTTTAGGATGTATTTCTGACACCATCGTAAATCCAGATTTTCTTTTCGACGGAGACCTATGCCAATGCCCGAGACCTTGGCGACACGCACCGCATCGCATCTGGCAAACTCAGCTTGGATCGCACCGGAGCCGCGTCCTATAGCTGCCTTCCAACAGGGGAAGACGACTATGCAGAATGCCAAGGTCCGCGAACTTGCCAACTTCATCTGGAACAGCGCGGATACTCTCAGAGGCAAATTCAAAGCGCATGATTACGGCAAGGTGATCATGCCTTTTTTCGTGCTGCGACGCCTCGACTGTCTCCTCGCTGACACACAAGAAGCCACGATCGAGATGGCGAACACACTGCCCGAAGGCATTGACGAGGATACGCGCGATCTGCTGCTGTTCGATGTCGCCAAGGCGGGCAAGGTCTACAATCTATCCCCGCTCACCTTCGCAAGGATCAAGGGACAGAACCCCACCGACCTTCACGACAACCTCATCGCTTACATCACTGGCTTTTCAGCCAACATGCGTGACATCTTTATCGATAAGTTCAAGTTCCTCGAGCAGCTCAAGGAACTGAAAGATCACGATATCTTGTGGGAGGTATTCGAGCAGTTCACTGACGTCGACCTTAGCCCGAACGAAGTTTCCAACCTTGAGATGGGTTACGCATTCGAGGAACTAATTCGCCGTTTCTCGGAGCAGTCCAACGAGACGGCTGGTGAACACTTTACGCCGCGTGAAGTCGTCCACCTCATCGTCGACTTGCTCATCGCTAATGACAAGGCTCTGACTGGCCGCGGACTTATCCGCACTGTCTATGACCCAGCCTGTGGCACAGGCGGGATCCTATCGATCGCCGAAGCAGAAATTAAAGCAATCAACGAAGGGGTGCGGGTCGAACTCTACGGTCAGGAACAGAACAAGGAATCCTATGCGATCTGCCGCTCCGATATGTTGGTGACCGGGCACGACCCTGAGCAAATTGCTTTCGGAGACACGCTCGCCAACGATCAGCACCGCGGCCAACGTTTTCACTGGATGATGTCGAACCCGCCCTACGGCGTTGACTGGAAGGCGTCAGCCGACGCGGTCAAGGCGGAATGGAAGGAGTTGGGCGACGAAGGCCGCTTTGGTGCCGGCCTGCCGCGCATCTCGGACGGTCAACTCCTGTTCTTGCAACACATGATCTCCAAGATGCGCGACGACGAGCAGGGGTCGCAGATCGGCATCGTTATGAATGGCGCTCCGATGGGGACGGGCGACGCAGGTTCTGGAGAGAGCGAAATTAGGCGCTGGCTCTTCGAGAGTGACTATGTGACCGCGATAATAGCCCTTCCCCCTGATCTCTTCTACAACACCGGCATCCAGACCTTCATCTGGATATTGAACAACCGCAAACCAGATTCTCAGCAAAATAAAGTGCTTATCATCGATGCATCTTCAGAAGAGTTCTTCCAACCACTTAGAAAAAGCCTCGGCGACAAGGCTAATTTCATCACCGATGAGGCCAGGTCAAAGATAGTCAACGCTTTCACAGATGGGTTCTCTGGCAAAGGCAGTAGCTTCGCCGAGGTATTCCCGGTGAGCTCGTTCGCCTACCGGCTGATCAGGATTCAGCAACCGAAGAGAAGGCGCTTCTGCGTTGATGAAGATGGCATGGCTCGCCTTTCCGAAACAAAGCCCTTTTCCCAATTAGAGCAGCCCGAAAAGGATCTGCTAATCAGTATCCTCAGCGATCCAATCTTCGGCAAATCATGGTCGGATGGGAATGCCTTTCATGCGAAGTTGGCAGGCGCGGCAACTGATAAGGAATTCAAGATTACCGCCCCTCTTAGATCCGCGATCGAAGATACCTTTGGCACGCTTGATCCAGAGGCGGAGATCATCCGCGACAATAAAGGAAAGCCTGAGCCCGATAAGCTTCTGCAATACTTCGAGCGCGTGCCGGTTGATAGAAAATGGGAAGAGTTTTTCGCTGAAGAGGTCGAGCCATTCGCTCCGGGCGCGTGGGTTGACACGAAATACATCGATCGGACTGACAAAAAGGTTGGCCGCCTCGGCTATTCCGTTCCCTACAACACGTTGTTTGCCAAATTCGAACGGCCGCCGGCCCTTTCAGACGTGAATGCCAATATTGCAGCACTAGAAGACAACCTCGCCCAACTTTTGACGAAGGTGATCTCGAAATGACGTTGCAAGGTTCCGTATTTGGCGAAGCGCCTCCAGCCCATTGGGAAATCACCAAGGTTAAACATGTCCTTCGGTTGAAGAAGGGTAATCTAAACGCTGGCATGGTCGAAAAAAACCTGCTGTCACTTAGCTATGGACGGATCGTGCGCCGCGATATCGAAAGCAGCGAAGGTCTCGTTCCAGAGTCATACGAAGGGTATCAGATCGTCGAGCCAGGCGACATAATCCTTCGATTGACTGACCTTCAGAACGACAAAAAGAGCCTGAGGCAAGGGCTGGTCACTGAGCGAGGAATTATCACATCGGCATATGACGCGGTAACCTGTCGGGAGTCCGACCTCCCCGAATACTGGTATTATTTCCTCTACGCGCTTGACCTCTGCAAATACTACTACTCGCTTGGAAGCGGTGTCCGTCAATCGATCTCCTTTGCAGACTTTCCGAATGACTGGATCAGCGTTCCACCTCGTGATGAACAACAGTCTATCACTGATCGTATCAGAGTCGGCATCGATGAATGTGACGATCTGATTTCCATCGTCGGAGGAAATCGCGCCGCGCAAGTCGCACTGCCCGGTTCACTCCTTCATTCCTTATGGGTTCGAAAGGCATCCACCGTCATCGAGGAAATCGGCGGAGGCAAGCTCGATAGCGAAGACGAAGCAATCATCAGCGCTGAAGGGAATTCGCAACAATGAAAAAAACCCATAAAGCGTCGCAGGTCCACCTCGAGGATGTGCTTGAACACCACATGGTCGACGAACTCGTAGAGCATCAGGGCTACCGGCTGCGGACCGACGCCGATTACGACCGCGACCTCGCGCTCGATCCGACACTCACCATCGAGTTTGTGCGCAAAACACAGCCCGCGGAATGGGACAAGCTCATCGCGCACTACGGCACATCGGCAGAGAAGGAGTTCCTCGCTCAAATCGCCGCCAACCTGAAGAGGGCGGGAACGCTGCCCCTGCTTCGTGACGGCATGAAGATCGTGCCCGGCATCAAGTTCCAGCTCTGCGCGTTCAAGCCAGCATCCAGCATCAACAGGGATTTGCAGGCGCGCTACGATGCCAACATCCTGTCGGTCGCGCGACAGATCCGCTACAGTCGGCGCAACGAGAATGAGATCGACGTCGTCGTCTCCGTGAACGGGATACCCGTCGCCACCTTCGAATTGAAGAACGAACTGACCGGCACGACCTTCCGCCACGCCGAAAAGCAGTATCGCAAGGACCGCTCGCCGGCAAACGAGCCCCTTCTCACTTTCAAGCGGGGCGCGCTCGTCCACTTCGCGATGGACACGTCCAACGTCTCGATGACCACGCGGCTGATGAACGGGAAAACCCGGTTCCTCCCCTTCAACCGCGGCCGGGACGGAGGCGCCGGGAACCGCGACATCGAGGGCGAGCACCGCACGGCTTACATGTGGGCGGACCAGCCGGAAGGCCCGGCCATTCTGTCGCGGGACGTCCTGCTCGACGTTATCGGCAACTTCCTTCACCTCGAGGTCGAAGAGGTTCTCCTGCCCGATGGGACGCCGGACAAGCGCGAGACGATGATCTTCCCGCGCTTCCAGCAACTGGACGCCGTGCGGCGTATCCTTGCCGACGCACGCGCCAACGGCTCGGGGCGCAACTACCTAGTCCAGCACTCCGCGGGCTCGGGCAAATCCAACACCATCGCCTGGCTCGCCCATCTGGCGGTGACGCTGCACGATGCCGATGACGCGCCGGTCTTCGACACCGCAATCGTCGTTACCGACCGCATCGTGCTTGACGACCAGCTCCAGCAGACCGTCGCCAAGCTTTCTCAGACCAAGGGTGTGGTGAAGTCGATCGACGGAACGTCCAAGCAATTGCGGAATGCGCTGGAGACCGGCGCACGCATCATCGTCACCACCATCCAGAAGTTCGGCACCGAGCATCTCGAAGCCCTTTCGGGTCAGAGCGAGCGCCGCTTCGCCGTCATCGTCGACGAGGCGCACGGTAGCCAGTCGGGAAAAAGCGCGCAGGCCATGAGCGAGGCGCTGTCCCGCGGCAATACCGATCGCGCGGTCGAAGACGTCGTCTTGGAATTCCAGGAGGCGCGCGGGCCGCAGCCCAACATCAGCTACTTCGCCTTCACGGCAACGCCACGCAACGTCACGCTGGAGCGCTTCGGTCGCAAAGGCGAGGAAGGGACGCCCGAACCCTTCCATCTCTACTCGATGCGTCAGGCGATCGAAGAGGGGTTCATCCTCGACGTCCTCCAGAACTACATGACCTACAAGTCCTACTACGAGCTGGAAAAGGCCATCGAGGACGATCCGGAACTGGACAGCAAACAAGGCCGACGGCGGATCGCGCGGTTCGCTTCGCTGCACCCGGCGGCAATCGGCCAGAAGGTCGAGATCATCGTCGAGCACTTCCGCCGGCACGTTCGGGACGAGATCGACGGTCAGGGCAAGGCAATGATCGTGACCCAGAGCCGCGAGCACGCGCTGCGCTACTTCCAGGAAATCAGACGCTACATCGACGATCATGGATACGACGACCTGCGCGCGCTGGTCGCCTTCTCGGGAGAGCTGAAGGTTGATAGTGAGACCTACACCGAGACAGCCCTGAACGGTTTCCCGGAGGCCCAGCTTCCCAAGCGTTTCGATGGCCCGGAATACCAGGTGCTCGTCGTTGCGGAGAAGTATCAGACCGGCTTCGATCAGAAGAAGCTGGTCGCCATGTATGTCGACCGGAAGCTCGCCGGCCTGCAGGCAGTCCAGACCCTTTCCCGGCTCAACCGGACGCATCCCGAGAAGCGGCGAACCTTCGTGCTCGACTTCCAGAACACCACCGACGACATCAGAACGGCGTTCGAACCGTTCTTCAACGTCACCTCCCTGGAAGCCATCTCCGACCCCAATCAGATCTACGATCTGGAACGGCGTATCCACGATTCCGGGCTCGTCAGATCCGACGAGATCGAACGCTTTGCGGCGATCTACTACAAGTCCGGGCTCGACGGACACGACCGCGCCAAGCTCGAGGGCATTGTGCGCCTCGCCGTCATGCGCTTCGAAAACGAGGACGAGGATGAGCGCGAGGAATTCCGGCAGCTAGTTAAGAGCTACCAGCGATTCTACGGTTTCCTCTCACAGATCATGGCGCTCGGTGACACCGATCTCGAGAAGCTCTACTCCTACGGTTCGTGGCTGGTGCGGCTGCTGCCGAACCGCGACATGCCGGGAGAGGTCGAGATCACCGACGACATGGTGCGGCTGCACGCGGTGCGGCTGGAGGAAAAGGAGAAAGGGTCGGCCTCGCTTGCGCCTGACGCTGCATCGCCGCTCAGTCCAATCAGCGAGTTCGCCGCGAAGCCCTACACAGAAGAGGAGAAGCGCTCGCTGTCCGAGATCGTCTCCGCGTTCAACGAACGCCATGGAACCGAGTTCACCGATGCCGACTTCGTAAGATACGAGGCGGTGAATGCGGAAATCATGACCGATGATCTTGTCGAGATGCTACGGGCGAATCCTGACGATGTCGTCTACAAGGCATTCGCCGAAATGTTCTTCCGTGGTTCGGTGCGTTCGTTCCAGCGCGACAACGAAATGAAGAGCGCCATGCTTACAGATCCCAAGGTCCGTGAGCAGATAACACGCCATTTCTTTCGACGAGCCCGTCGGATCGCGAACGAGGATCGGGACGCGGCTTGATACCGAAAAAATCGAAAAGGCGAGTGCTCTCAATGTCGCCATTTACATCCTTTGAGCGGTTCGTTCTCGCGTCCTTCGCCGCCATCTTTCTTGCCGGTCGCTCCCCCTCATTTGCCGATCCCGAGGTCTCATTTCTAGGGAAAGCAGCCGTCGCCGAGGCATCCGAAGATAAGCTCATCGCTATGATTCAGGGAATGCTTGGAGAAACGGAGGAATGTCTAATCCTGTCGGCCGAGGGCGGAGGAGACTATCTGCCCGTGTTTCCCAAGGGTGATTTGCTCAGGGATGATGCGTCGAACGGTTATTCGCTGCGAGGCACTCCTCTTTCCATTGAAGAGGCCGTATCGTTCGGCGGCGGTGAGCTGACACCGCCTCCGGATACGAGTTTCGGACAAGCCGTGTCCCGAAGCGGTGTTTCGCGAATATGGCTTGTGAGCTGATCCGACCAAGTCACTGCACCCTTTACGAACGACATTGCTCAGGATCCGAAGAACTCTTGCAACAAGGAGAAGAACTCCTTTTGCTTTGCACCGAGCTAAGCAAAGGCTTCAGGGCCACTGCGCTTCGTTCTCGAGTGCAAATTTCGCCCGGAACGCAGGTGGTGGGGGTGGGCCGAGGCGGTGAGTCCTCCGGAACACACCAAGCTTCTATGATTTCGAACACCCCCATCCCCGACTGTCCCACCTTATCGATGGCTGGAGAGAAGCGCGCTCTCCGCATCACCGCGGCACAGGCCGCGGCGTCGAGATCTCCGTGACCGCTACTTTCGATGACAGCGCAAGTCTGGGCAACACCCCCCTCATCGACTTCGATCTTCAGCTTCGATGTTCCGCCGCGCTTCTCGTTGATCGCTTCGCGCGGATAATCTCTGGTTGTGATGAGAGAGGAGGCATTCATCAACCGTGGCAAAGCAGCCTTTGATTCAGGCGGTATCTGAAAGGGATCGAAAACGATATCCGCATAGCGTGCCTCTTCGCGAGCAATAGCGGACTCTTCCCGACGCAACCCGACAAGGCACCTCTCGACTGAAGCACTGGCTACGGCTGTTCCGGTCAAGGATAGACGATCGAACAGCTCGTCGTCGTGCTAAAGATGGAGTAAGCGGCAAACGCGGAAGGCGGCATCAAACTGTTCGTTGATCCTGATCAGGAACCCATACTTCCCGCCCGAACTATATCCTCGAACCGTGCCCAGAAACACGGCATCGTCGATAGCGAACTGCAGATCGTATTCCTTTGCCATCCTCGATAGACAAGCCTGAGTTTGTGATCGCGATTACGGAACCACGGTTCGTCCTGGAGACGACGATGACTTCGGTCGCGCCGAGACCCTCATACCCGAGAGACATGCCACAACTCTCTACGGTTTCCGAAATAGACCATCCACCGCGCTCCTTATAGAACTCGTATGCGTGTGCGGCAGTGCCCAAACTGAGCAGATGATAAGACACAGCGGCCGACGATCTCCGCTCGGCTTAGCGTTTACCCATTCAACTGGCTATCAAGGCATTCTATCAGGGAAGCGGCCGACGCCCTCAAGATCTTTGCTGCCTTCTGCAGCTTGTTCGCATTAATCGCATCTTCACGATTAGCTAGCGACATCACTGCCTCGGTCACCGCGTCGGAATGCCTCATGAGAACGACGAGCGCCGTGCCGCTAGGTCCATTGCGAGCCAGCAGCCAATTATGGACCGTCCGCTCATTGGTTCCGGTCAGGCGCGCCAGATGTTTCACATGGGACGGTATGTTGCCGAAGTCCGCCTTCAGGGCCTCTGCCACCACCTCCGCCAGCAACGCTCCCGTTTCCGCAGCGGGATCGATCGGAAACCTATTTCCGTTTCCACCGCGAAGTTTTCGGTCATCCGTCGAAAAAGACATTCCACCATACTCCCCTTATGCCGGACGGGTTCATCGGGAGAGATGCCCGACTCGCTAGACCCGGTGCCAGGCATGATGGAAGCGGAAGAAAAAAAGGGTAAGACAAGGGCAGCGCAATACGTGCGCATGTCTACAGATCATCAGCGCTATTCGACCGAGAACCAGGCCGAAATCATCGAAGCCTACGCCGCGCGGCGAAATTTCGAGATCGTCAGGACCTATGCCGACGAAGGACGCAGCGGCCTCAGCATCGCAGGACGGGATTCGCTCAAGCGCCTCATCGACGATGTCCAGCAGGGCCGCGCCGACTACGAGGCTATCCTCGTCTACGACATAAGTCGGTGGGGCCGCTTCCAGGATGCCGACGAAAGCGCATACTATGAATTCATCTGTCGCGAGCGGGGGATAAACATCCATTACTGCGCAGAGCAGTTCGACAACGATGGCAGCCTGCCGTCCACCGTCATGAAGAACATAAAGCGTGCGATGGCCGGGGAATATAGCCGCGAACTCTCGGCCAAGGTTTTCACGGGACAATGCCGTCTGATCCGGCTGGGCTATCGTCAGGGAGGCCCCGCCGGATACGGCCTGCGTCGCCACCTCGTGAACGAGCGGGACGAACCGAAGGCACCTCTGGCGCGCGGCGAACACAAGAGCCTCCAGACGGATCGGGTGATCCTCGTGCCGGGTCCCGAAGACGAAGTCAGGACAGTCGAACGGATCTACCGCCTGTTCGTCCTGCAACGCCGCTCCGAACGCGAGATCGCCGAGATACTCAACCAGGACGGCATCACAACCGACCTCGAACGTCCATGGACCAGAGGAACTGTCAGGCAGATCCTCACCAATGAGAAATACATCGGCAACAACGTCTACAACCGCATCTCCAATAAGCTGAAGCGCAAGCGCGTCGTCAACGAGCCGGAGATGTGGGTGAGAGGAGACGGTGCGTTCGCGGCAATCATCGATCGTGAACTGTTCAACGCGGCACAGGCGATCCTCGCTGCGCGAGCACGGCGCTTCAGCGACGACGAACTGCTCGGCATGCTATCAAAACTCCTGTTATCGAGGGGCGCGCTTTCGGGACTGCTGATCGACGAAGACGACGAGATGCCTTCGACCGCCGCGTATCGGCATAGGTTCGGCAGTCTCGTGCGCGCATACCAGCTGATCGGCTATACCCCCGATCGCGACTATCGCTATCTCGAGACCAACCGCGTGCTGCGGCTTCTCCAGCGTGACGCGTTCGAGCATACGGTCGAGCGCATCCGCGAAATGGCAATGGGCATTGAGGTCGATCCCCAGACCGATATCATCGTGGCAAACGGTGAGGTATCGATCTCGCTCGCCATGATCCGGTGCACCGAAACCGCTACCGGCTCGCTTCGCTGGAAGCTGCGCTTCGATAGCAAACACCGTCCCGACATCACTCTTGCCGTCAGGATGAACCCGGACAACCGAACCATCCGCGACTATTACCTTCTGCCATGGCTCGACCTTGGGCGACTGGCAACGATGCGGATGGGCGAGGAGAACGGTATCGCGCTGGACGCCTATCGCACCGATAATCTCGATCCTCTGTATCACATGCTCAGGCGCCACCCTATCGGACGGGCGGCATGACCAGCGAGATCGTCAGCATCCCTATCGAAGCGATCGAAGTCCTCAATCCGAGGGCGCGCAACAAGCGAATCTTCGAAGAGCTTGTCGAAAGCATAGCGAAGGTCGGACTGAAACGCCCGATCACGGTTCGCAGAGCGGAAGCCGGTGACGGCTACGAACTCGTTTGCGGCCAAGGACGGAAAGAAGCGTTCCAGAAGCTCGGTCAAACCACGATTCCCGCGATGGTCGTCGACGCGACCCGCGAAGAATGTTTCGTCATGAGCCTGGTCGAGAACCTCGCCCGGCGCAATCTCTCACCGCTCGAACTCATCCGGGAAGTCGGGCGTCTGCGCGAGCAGGGCTACACGCATTCTGCGATCGGTGAGAAGATCGGTTTCAGCGCAGAATATGTGTATTCGATTGCCGGCTTGCTCGAACGAGGAGAGGAGCGCCTGCTCGATGCTGTCGAGCGCGGCATCATTCCACACACGATCGCCGCCGAGATATCCAAGGCCAACGACGAAGACGTGCAACGCGCGCTGACCGAGGCCTACGAGAACGGAAGCCTTCCGGGCGATCAGATCCTCGCCATCCGCCGTATAGTCGACGACCGCAATCTGATCGGTAAGGGCATCAAGAGCATCCGGACCGGCAAGCCACGGACGGCCGCCCCTACCTCCGCGGCGCTGGTGCGCGCCTATCAGAAGGAAGTCGATCGGCAGCGCCAGTTGCTGAAGAAAGCAGGGTTGGCACAGGGGCGGCTAGCGTTCATCACTTCGGCGATGGGACGCTTACTGGCCGAAGACCATTTCGTCGCCCTCCTGCGGGCCGAAGGAATGACCACTCTGCCGCAGCCAATCGCTGAACGGCTCGGCCTCGCGGAAGCGTGATATGAGCGAAGCAATACGAATATCGTTCGAACAGAAGGTGCTCGATCTTCCCGTGGACAGGCTGCTGCCGTTGCGGCCAATGACGGCGCGCATCACCGGATCAAGGAAATACGCGAGGATCGCGACCTCCATAAAGGAGATAGGAGTTATCGAGCCCCTCGCAGTTACAAAAGCAGATTCCTCAAGTCGACACATGCTACTGGATGGCCACCTCCGGCTCCATGCCATCAGGGAAGAGGGGAAAGCGACCGCTCCTTGCATCATTGCCGACGACGACGAAGCCTTCACCTACAACAAGCGGGTCAATAGGCTTGCAACAGTCCAGGAACACTACATGATCCAGCGGGCGCTCGATCGCGGCGTTCCGGCCAGCATGATCGCCGCAGCGCTCGGGATCGATGCCAAGTTGGTCCAACGCCGGAGCAAGCTGCTGGATGGCATCGCTCCAGAAGCGGTCGACATCCTGAAGGATCGCCCAGTCAATCCGCAGGTCTTCGATACCTTGCGTAGGATGAAGCCGGAGCGGCAATTCGCCACCGCTGAGCTGATGGCATCAATGAACAATTTCACGGCCACCTATGCGAAGGCCATTCTCGCAGCGACCAGGCAGGAAGACCTCGCCAGGCCTGAACGGCCGAAGAAGGTAAAGGGCGTGACGCCCGAACAGATGGCGCGGATGGAACGAGAACTGGAATCACTCAACAAGGACTTCCGTGCGGTGGAAGCCACGTTCGGCGACGATGTCCTCCATCTTGTCCTCGCATCGCGCTATATTGAACGCCTTATCGCGAACGATGCGATATCGGCCTATGTCGAAGACAAGCATCCTGAGATCCTCGCCGAGTTCCACAACATCGTTGCCGCCGGCACACTTGATGCAGTGTCTTGAAGGACACTGGGATTGACGCGAGCGACGGATGAGCCTGCTGCGCCACCCGTCATCGCGGCTCTCGAACATCGCGAACGCCATCACATCTTCACGACGCGCAAGACGCGTTCGATAGACGGCAGGTCCGGGAAATGCTCGCGGTTCGTCCGATCAAACTCGTCGAAGCTCATCGCCGCCCATTCGACGAAAACCGGCTCGGCAACGCTCTTACCCAGATCGCCGTCGATGAACGCATACGCGACCGGCAGATCGTCGCATGCAGGAGTGGGTTCCTCCCTACAGCGGTAACCCATCAGTCCAGCCGCGACGATCCGCCCGGTCTTATCCATGATTACGGCACCCCGCTCTCCACAGTTGTGCGCCCTGCAGGCCACATAAACGGAGTATCCATTGCCCAGATCGATCTGGTCGAACGGTGGTCCGCTAAGTGCGGTCATCAACTGGTCGGCCAGCGTATCCTCGTTTAGGATACGCATACGACGCTCGCCGAAGAAAGCGACCACCGTTTCCTCAGTCAGTTCGGGAATCGCATCCGAGCGGCCGTCGACGAACCCGTCGTCGCTCAGCGGGGTAAGGATCTGTGGAACCGGTTCCTCCGGAAGCGGAACGATCCGGTCCACAGTTTGCGCGATAGCGCCCGCGGGTGCCAGCATCAGAACCGATGCCAGCAAGTATGTCTTGAACATGGGCAACCTGCTGCCTTTCAATTGGTGAGGCTTATGGCATTGCGCTGATCTTGCGGATCATCCAGCTGCCATTAGTCGCCTTCTGCAGTTCGAACCAGAGCACCGCCGCCTCGCCCGAATTCGCCGAGACGTAGGACGCGCGGAATTTCACCGCGTTGTTCGCTGGCTTCGACCAGTCCGAGATGCGCGTCGTGTCGAGACAGGTCGCCTTGTCGTGATACTCCATGTGGAACATCGGAGTCTTGATCCAGCGGTAGTGCGTGATCGGTGTCATGTAGAACCGGTTGACGCTGTTCCACGCCTCGCCGCTTTGCGCGCAGGCGCCGATCGTCACCAACTGCCGGAACAGCGGCATGGCATTGGCGCGGTCTGCCGTGATAGCCGGATCCTCAAGCGGATCGGCCAGCAGCGTATCGATCGCGGCAGCCTGCTGCGGCTGGATCGAAGCCGTAAGTTGACCTCCGCGTGCCGAGGTCGTCCTGTCCGAGGTCTGCTGCCCGGCCTTCGGCTTGAGCGCATCCGAGAGGCGGTCGAGGAGGCTCTGAGCTGATGCCGGACTAGCGGCCAGGCTTGCGAAGAGAATGGCGGACAGAAAGGTCTTGGACTTGGACATGCGTATTCTCCTGTCGGATGATGATCAGCGGATGGTGAAGATGACGAAGCCTGCGGTGTCGCTCGCGTTCGCGACGTGCCCCGCATTGAAGGCGTGCGCGACGCCGAGGCGAAGGGCGGCGCGGTTCAACAACCACGCCGACCAGCCCAGTTCGAGATCGATCTCACGGGCGTCGGGGGCAAGGTCGAGCGCGTGCGCGCGGGTCTTGAGCGAACCGCTCATGAGGTCATAGGTCACCGGAGCGCTGACGATCGCCGGTGCGCGTTCGAGCCGCAGCGGCGATGCCAGGCCAAGCGTGAACCTTCCGCCCCAGAGCGGATGAGCACCCTCAAGCGCGAACGCCGTGCCGATGAGCGGACCATCGAACCTCAGCAGGTCGCTTTCGCCCCGGACCTTCGTCGATGTAATCGACCCGCGTCCGATTAGGACGAGCTTTCCAATGGAGCGCGTGGCGTTAAGAGTTGCCATCGTAGTGCGCGCGTCACCCAGATCGAAGCCGTCACCTGCCGATGCGCCAAGCACCTGACCGCGTTCTCGGATGTCCGACAGTTCGAGGCCGAGACCGATCGGGGCGGCGAAAGACACCGTCCGCTGCGCGATGCGGCCATCCCGCGAGCGACCCGATGCAGCGCCGATCGACCACTCGCCGCCGCTCCATGCAGCCGAGCTGCCAGTCATTTGCGGGGCAATTGATCGGACTGGCGATCCGGTGAGACCGGATGCCTGACCTACCGCAATGTTGGTTCCGAGCGTCACCGCGTGTCCCGTTGCCGGGGAGAACGACACCACCGCTGGTCGCGTCGGTCGTGCGGATCCCCATGGTCCGACGGCGCTCGATACGAGACCAAGGCGCTCGTTGCGGTCGAAGTTCATCGGTCGGGCATCGACCGGTGCCAGCAAGCCGCCCGTCGATAGTCCGGAAGAGACTGCGCCGATGGAAGCGTCACTGTGCATGGCGAAGTCCCGGCCATAGCGATCGAGGACGGACATGGAGCCGACTGCGGCACCGAGCCTAGCTGCTCCGGCTGACCCACCGAACGGAGCCGACAGGCTCACCGACGAATACCGCGCCAGCACCTGCCCCGCCGCGGCAAACGACGCGGCCGGCGCTTGCGCCTTCAGCGCATTCTCGATGTCCAGCAGCCCGACGCCAAAGACCTTATCGACACCGGGCTCGCCGAGGTCGCGCGCGGTATCGAGCAGGATCCGGCTGATCTTCTTGCCACCCAGCTTGGGCCAGTATTGCTTTAGCAGGGCAGCCGCTCCTGCGATGGCAGGCGCTGCAAAGCTATTGCCGTCGACGGAGATGACATTTCCCGCCGTGTCGATCGACTTGATGTTGTTCGCCACTACCGACAGGGTCCGATCCGCTAAAGCGCCGGGATTTCCGTTCGTCGGGACCGCTCTCAGGTTCTCATCCACGCGGATGCCGAACAGGAACCAGTGCTTGTTCGCGAAGTCGGAGCCTACCATCACTTCGGTCTCTGTCCCGGCGAAGCTGTCGTCCCCGTTCCAGTTCGACACCGACTGGACGAAGAGACGATCATTCACGCGGACATGGTCCATCGCGGTTCGGTATTCAGTGGAATAATCGCTACCGCTTCGCCCATTGAGGCTCATCGAAATTACGAAGGCGCCCTTATCGACCGCGTAAGTTATCGCGCCGGGGAGTGCTGTTTCATTGACTTCCCCCCCTGGCTCGAGCGGTCCACTTTCCAGTATCTCCTTGGCTCGCACGGTCCGTATCGAGAGAATGGTGGCGTCGTAGGCTACACCGTGGATTCCGTTGCCGTCCTTCGCCGCAGCAGCAATCGCCGTGACCGCAGTGCCGTGCCCACTGGTATCGCCTTTGCCGAAATCGTAGGTTTCGGCGGGACAGTCCCCGCATCGGGCGAAGCGGAAATCCATCGCCTTGCTGTCGGACGAGATCCGCCCAGCGAATTCCGGCTGCTCCTCCAGGTTCGCGCTGTCGATGATCGCGATGGTTACGCCCTTGCCGGTGATTCCGCGATCATAAGCGTATTGAGCGTTCATCCCAACGGCGGCAGAACTCGCGCGATATTCCACGCTACCCGTGGGTGGAGGTGCGGGGGTAGGCGTTGGAGTCGGAGCTGGCGCAGGAGCCGGCGTCGGGCTCGGCGATGGCGCTGGTGTAGGAGCCGGTGCCGGTGTTGGTGTAGGTGCAGGAGTCGGGCTGGGTGAAGGAGATGGCGCCGGAACCGGCGGGGGCGCAGGAGCAGGTGCTGGCACCGAAACGGGTGGAGGCGACGAGGATACGCCTCCGCCTCCTCCGCAAGCCGCTAGGAGGAGAGCTCCCGTTATCACCGATACGTAGCGAAGATTGTTGTTGAGCGCAGCGCGCTGCGCGTTCTCCAGGTCCATGCGACACCCCTCGAATGGTGTCAGCAGGCTCCAGCCGGCGGCACCATCTCCTGATAATCGAGGCGGTGCCGGCCCGGAGCCGGAGATTGGAAACCTGCATCGAAACAGGCGCGGACGCCTTTAGGCCGGAGCCCTGGACATACGCGCCCGCTCCCCGGCCGATTAGATCGACCGGGCTGGGCTGTTCGATGCGAGGTTTCCACGCCTCGGTCCGTCAGACTGACGGACACGACTTGGCTACACCGGAAGGGTTAAGACTTTCAATGCGGTTTCTACTGGAAATCGCGACAATTCGAACGACGAAATGCAGACTTGCAGCTCGAATTCTTCAGCATTTGCCGGATCAAGGCAGTCGGGAAACCGCCGACAGGAACGCTATCTCGTCGCACCAACCGATTGCATGCCCCGCGGCGCTTCATCGAATGTCGCCTTACGCCAGATCAGGTCCTGCATAGCCTGGGACGTCGCTACCCCCTGCCGCAGGGCGTAGATGCTCGCTGCGATCGAAGCACCAACAGCCATTTTCAATGCCCACACCTTAAAAGGCAGCCAGAGCGCGAAGAGCGCGAATCCCGTCGCCGCGATCGCGCCGATCTGCACGACGTGGCAATATCCGACAAACAATAGATAGTGGTTCAACAGCTCATGCTTCCGCAAGTGCGCGGCGAACGCCCCTGCTCCGACGATCTCGTAAATCTTTCCGAATGCCGACCAACAAAGAGCGAGAATGATGCCGTTGAACGTCAAAAGCCCGGAAAGGACGGCTACCGATACATCAAGCCGCTCTCCGTCCCAGAAATTGGGCGGCAGCAACGCGGCAACGGTCGCTCCCACCACGAGCGACGACGCAATCCAATAGGGTATGAGATCGCGCGCCTTCCCATGGGAAAGCGCCAACTGCCATGAATCAAGTAGGCTCTTGAGAAATCCCGGGCGATCCATCTCCTCCGTAGAATCGCACAAGTTCGGTCACCACGCCAGCGAGAATGTCATCGGCGTCCTCCTCCTCGATGAAGACCCGAAGTGGTTGTTCCTTCTCCATCTGTCTGAGGTTGTCGGCCTTGTCCAAACTGAACGGCGGCTTCCGTATCTGGGCAAGGCTTCCGTCCTCGGTCGTGCCCTTGAATCCGACCACTCCATAACCGCCACCCGCCAGTTCAGCAGTCTGGCCGATCAGACCTTCCTCGATCTCCATATCACCGCCCGGCATGGGTTTGGCAACTCCGCGCAGGATTCCGATGCCCTCGGTTTCCATGGACGCATCCAACGCTGCCGAAAGCGCACCGGGTGGTGTCGGATTTATCCTTCGGACGGTGTAAGAGTATTCTTCCAGATCGAGCACCTGCATCATCGTCGTAACGTCTCCTGGTGCTAGAAACGAGAACTCGAAATGACCGCCAGCCATGAATTTGAAGGCGGACCGGGTGCGAGAGAGAGCGACCTTGGCGCCCATGTAAACCGCGCTCTGCCTGTCCGTCACAGCCATCGCACCCAGCCGCGGAATGGCAATGATATCCGATCGGACAATATGGTCGTCTGCCCTCACGCGATCTTCGATCACTTCGTTCGCCGCATCGTAGCTGGTTACCACGCGGTGTCCGGGCTTGTGCCCGATCGCCCATGTCACGATCTTCTCGCCGGCGATCTTCCGCTCACGCGGCCGCATCACCACTACATCGTTCCGTCCTTCTTCTTCCGCCTTCCGGCCATGCGGCAGGTAATGTCCTTGAATCTCTGAAAGCGCTTCGAGCAAACCCGAACGCGTCAGCTCCTCGTCGTCGATCTGCGCCGAGTATCGGCAGAAGATGAACGGTGTCCGCAATATGTGATCTCCCCTCGTCGGGTTCGATTGCTATGCCGCTCACCCTTCGAAGTCAAAGGACAGAAATCCCGGGTCCGCAACATCCCGCTTCTAATTTCGGGTGCAGACTTCACCAGGCACGCAGGTGATGGGCGCGGGCGGAGGCGCTGGCTCCTCCGGCACCCGCCAAGCCACGGGAATCTCGAACACACCTGCTACCGGCTTCCCCGCATCGTCGACAGCCGGAGAGAAGCGCGCTCTCCGCATCACTGCGGTGCAGGCTGCAGCATCAAGGTCTCCGTGACCGCTGCTTTCGATGATGGCGCAGGTCTGGGCGACACCCCTCTCGTCAACTTCGATCTTCAGCTTCGACGTCCCGCCACGCTTCTCGTTGATCGCTTCGCGCGGATAATCTCTGGCTGTGATGAGAGAGGAGGCATTCATCAACCGTGGCGAAGCAGCCTTCGGTTCAGGCGGTCGTTGGAAGGGGTCGGGAGCTATGTCTGCATAGCGCGCCTTCTCCCTCGCTATGGCCGCCTCTTCCCGACGCAACCCCACAAGGCACCTTTCGACCGCGGCGCTTGCAACGGCTGTTCCGGTCAAAGATAGGCGATCGAACAACTCATCGTCGCGGTAGAGATGGAGTGAGCGCCCCGCGCGAAATGCCGCGTCAAACCGATCGTTCGTCTGGATCAGGAAACCTGATTTCCCGCTCAAACGATAACCTCGAACGGATCCGGGAAAGACACGGTCGTCGATCGCGAAATCCACATCGTATTCCTCGCCGACTTCGGTGGACCAGTTAGCATTCGTAATTCCGATGACCGAAAACCCATTGGTCTCCTTGGCAACGATGACCGTCGTTGCACCCGGTCCTTCATATTCGAGGAACATCGAACAGTTGTCGTCATCCCCAACGATCGACCAGCCACCACGCTCTTCGAAGAACTCATATGCAGCTGCCGAGGCAGACCAAGATGAGCAGGCCAGCAAGACCATTGAAAGCCCGACCCGCGAAAATCCTCTAGCGCCCATTGTCCGTCCCTCCAGAAGGCGGGATGATTACTTAGGGTGAATGACCGGTCAACACGTTCGGCAATATCCGCCCGGTTATGATCGATCGAGCGAGCAAATGGAACAGCGAGAGATCAATTTTCGTCCGTTCTCATCTGGACTTTGATCCGCTTTTCATCCATTCCCAAATGGACGGAAGTCGTTCGAGATTGCTTCGGCTACATGCCGAAAGCATCATGGTTTGCTTGCCTGTTGCTTACCCGGCGAATCGCTAAAACGACGCCTGAAAATTCAGCGTTTCGTAAGCTATTGATTTTATTGGCGCGCCCGGCGGGACTCGAACCCACTGCCTCAAGATTAGAAGTCTCGCGCTCTATCCAGATGAGCTACGGGCGCGCGCCGGGGGCGTCATAACGCCGCTTTGCGAGCAGGCCAATCGTGGATAGACAGGCCGATAATGGAAAAGCCCGAAATTCCGCGCGAAACCGCGCCGCATGAAAGCCCACGCTTCCGCTATTTCGATCTCGTCATGGCAGGCTTCGTCACCGTTCTCCTGCTGTCGAACATCATCGGCGCGGCCAAGCTTTCCGCCGTGCCCTTGCCGTTCTGGCCCAATGGATGGTGGCCCGCCGCCGACGGCACTTTCATCTTCGGCGCAGGCATCCTGTTCTTCCCTGTCAGCTACGTGCTGGGCGACGTACTGACCGAGGTGTACGGCTACGCCCGCGCCCGGCGCGTAATCTGGGCGGGCTTTGCGGCGCTGATCTTCATGGCGGCGATGAGCGCAGTCGTCGTGGCGATGCCCCCGGCAGCCAGCTGGACGGGCCAGGATGCTTACGAGCAGGTTTTCGGCCTCGTCCCGCGGATCGTTCTCGCCTCGATCGTCGCTTTCTGGGCGGGCGAATTCGTCAATTCCTTCGTCATGGCGAAGATGAAGATCTGGACCAGGGGCCGTGCGCTGTGGACGCGCACAATCGGATCGACGGTGGTCGGCCAGGGCGTGGACAGCCTGCTGTTCTATCCGATCGCGTTTCTCGGCGTCTGGGAGACGGGCGACGTCCTGCTGGTGATGGTCACGAACTGGGCGCTGAAGGTTTTGTGGGAAGCGGTGCTGACCCCCGTTACCTATGCCGTCGTCGGCTGGCTGAAACGACGCGAAGGGCTCGAAATCTTCGATACCGAAACCGATTTCTCGCCCTTCGCCAAGGACCGATCGCGGATGTGAAAAGGGCCGGACGTGACGCCCGGCCCTTCCCTCTTTGTCCTTTCGGGATCGACCCTAGAAGCTTGCGCCCACCGCGATGCCGTAGCGCCGGGGATCGAGCGTGAAGATATTCGTGAAGTTCCCCGAGCTCGCATCGGTCACGTAAAGCCCCGTGATCGAGTTCGCATCGAAGATGTTCTGGACGAAACCGCGCACGAAGAAACGATTGTCCGGACCGTTCAGCTGGATCTGCGCATTCGCCTGCACGAAAGGCTCGATCCGGTTGACCCGTCCGTTGAACACATTGCCGAACTGCTCGCCCGTCAGCGCGAGGTCGAAGCGCGGGATCAGGCTCATGCCATTGTCGAAACGCATGGTGTATTGCGCACCGACCGAGGCCTTGAGATTGGGCGCCTGCGGCAACGTGTTGCCGCGCAGATTGACCTCTACCCCCGGACTCAGCACCTGAATGCCGCCGAAGGCCGGACCGATCGCCGCCGCCTGCTGGGCCAGCACCGAACAGATCGAGAAAGCACCGGTCGATGCGATCCCTCCGTCTGACGGGAAGGCGGTCGGCCCGCGTAAGCCCAGTGCGGGGTTGACTGCCGAAACGAAAGCGCGCGCCCCCGCTCCGGTCACCGCGCAAAGCGAACCGTTCGAGATATCCTTGATGATGACGGCATTGGGATCGCCGCCGCCAGGATCGCGCGGATTGCTGAAGAACTGATCGCCCGCCACCTTTGCGCTCAGAACGCTCAGATTCATGTTGATCAGCAGATCGTCGCTCGGGCGGAACACGGTTTCCAGCTCGGCACCGTAGATGTCGGCATCGATCGTATCGTTGACCGAGGTGCGCGCGACGATGCGGCTGAGCTGCAGATTCTTGTACTTGTAGTAGAAGCCGGTGAGATTGATCTGCGCCGCGCCATTCAGGAAGATGTTCTTCGATCCGATCTCGAACGCGTCAATCTGCTCGGAATCGAAGCTTTCCGGCACGGCGAAAACCGGAGCGAGCGGCGGATTGATACCGCCCGATTTGTAGCCACGCGAATAGCTGACATAGAGGTTGTTGTCGGGCGTGATCTCGTAATCGAGCACGGCACGTCCGGTGATCGCATCGAACGAAACGCTGCGTTCCTGCAACAGCTGGTTGCCCGCTAGCCCCGCATCGGCGTCGAACGTGCCGACGAAGGGGGAAGCGAACGGATCGCCGTCATTGCTGAACGGGTTCAGGAAATTGGCAAACGTTGTGCGCGCGGCCACGGACTTGCTGTCGTCGTTGTAACGGATACCGCCGGTGAAAGTCAGCCGGTCGGTAAGATCGACATAGGCTTCCGCGAAGATGCCAAAACTCTCCAGCTTGAAGTCGGTCGTGTTGTTCCGATACATCGACGTTGCGAGATAGGATGGCGGCAGGCCGTTCGCGAAAGCGGAGAACGTTCCGAGAATGCCCGCGGCGTAATCGAGGCCGAACGAGTTCACGTAGTAACTGTTCTCGCTCACCTCCGTCTCGGCATAGATGCCGCCGATCAGGAAGTTGAACGGCCCGTCGAAATCGCTGCTCAGGATCGCTTCTGCAGACCAGGCGGTCTGGTCCTGGTTCGAACGGTCGAAGGCCAGCGGGACGCTGGAGCACAGCGAATTGCCTTCGAAGGCGCCGCGATTGCCTTCGTCATTGTCGGACGTGCAGAGCGGTCCACCCGGCCCCTGCGGGGTGAGCGCAGAAGCGATCGGCGCGAAATAGGCGTTCGATCCCGGTACGAAGGCGGGAAATGGCGGCGCGAGGCCGGTGGGCAGGCCGTTCGCGGCAAAGAAGGCCAGCGTGTTGAGCGCGGTCGCATAGCCCGACCGGTCGAGCACGCCGAGATTGTAGTCCTGACGCGAATCGACGCTGGTTTCCTGATAGAGGCCCGTTAGCGACAGGTTCATCGAACCCAATTGCTGGTCGAGATGCGCCTGCACCTGCAGTTCATCGGCGAAATAGTCGGGCGTGAAGGCCGTATTGACCGTGCGCACATCGTCTGGCTCGTCGAAATTGGCATAGCCGTCACGGCCGTAAACGCTGCCCAGGCCGAGCACGGCCGGGATGCCCTGAATGCGGAACAATTCCTGCGAACTCAGCACGGTGGCAAGCGTGGAGTTGGCGTTGGTCTTGTCGAAATCGAGCCGGTTGTTGAGGCAGCCGAGCACTCCGGTGGGGTCGCGCTGGCACAGCTGTTTCTGGATGCGTAGCCGGTCGTCGTTCTCGCGGAAATAATACCCCATGAGGTCGATCGTGGTGCTGGCGGTGGGCTCGAAGCGCAGCGAACCGCGCACCGCATACATGTCGCGCCCGTCGATCTGGGAATCGTCGAACAGATTGGTCGTGAACCCGTCCCGGTTCAGATAGAAGCCCGCCACGCGCGCCGCCAGGCTGTCACCCAGGGGCACGTTGATCATCCCCTTGGCCTTGATGCTGTCGTAATTGCCGTATTCGAATTCGGCGGCCCCGGCGAATTGGCCCATTTCAGGCTTCGCGGTGACGACGTTGACCACGCCGGATGTCGCGTTGCGACCGAACAGAGTTCCCTGCGGCCCGCGCAGCACCTCGATCCGCTCGAGATCGAAATATTCGGTTTCGAACAGGCGCGTGCCGAACAGCGGCGATCCGTTGGTGTGGATCGCCGTCGCGCTGTCGCAGGTCACGCCTACGCACAGATCGCCGATCCCGCGAATGGTGAAGCTCGACGCGGTAAAGTTCGATTTGGTGAAGGAAACGTTGGGAAGCGTCAGCTGAAGGTCCGCCGCGTTCTCGATCTGCTGCGCTTCAAGCGCTTCGGCGTCGAAAGCGCTGACTGCGATGGGAACTTCCTGAAGGCTCTGGCTCTGTCGCTGGGCAGTGACGATGATGGTCGGCGAATTGATCTGCGGATCTTCGAGATCGCTGTCGCCTGCCGATTGCGCCTGAGCTGGAATTGCGAATGCACCGGCGCACAGACCGGCCAATAGAGTGGCCTTAACCCTCATGTTTCCTCTCCCTGTCGATGCCGCTTTCCTGCGGTCTATCGCAGACAGGCTAACACAAAGCAGGCCCTTGGCAAGTCCCCTGCGCAGCAATATTACACGATGTGGAAATCCCGTGGTGTACGCAGAGACGATCGCGCGGTTCGTCCGCGCAAGATTCTAATGCGTCACACGAGGTCGGCGCTGAGCGAAATATGACTGATCCCGCGTCCGCCGCGATCGTCGCGGCCCAGCTGGACCAGCACGTCGATCACGCTGGCGGCATAGGCGATCGTATCGCTGCGGGTCAGCCCGATGCCGGTCTGCATCACCATCAGCGACAATTGTTCGAGCGCGCCGCGCAGGCTGTTGGCGTGGATGGTGGAAAAGCTGCCCGGATGGCCGGTATTGATGGCGCGCAAGAAGCTGACGCTTTCCGATCCGCGCAATTCGCCGAGCACGATCCGGTCGGGCCGAAGGCGCAGGGCGGCCTGGAGCAGTTCGTTCGACGTGACCTTGGCTTCGCCCAGCTCGCCCTTCACCGCAACCAGGCCGACGCCGTTTTCGCCCGGCAGTTTCAGTTCGGGCGTATCCTCGACCAGCACCACACGCTCGTGCTTGGGAATTTCGCCGAGCATGGCGTTGAGGAACGTCGTCTTGCCGGTGCTGGTGCCGCCCGAGATCAGGATGGTACGGCGCTGGCGGATCGCTTCGCGCAGGAACGGAATCGGCTCCTGCTGCGGATCGGGCATGGCGCCGTGGACGGCGGGGCGCAGTGGCCCGCGATCGTAAGCGTCGAGCGGTAGGTCGAGCCTGCGGTGACGGCGGATCGCCATCGCCCAGTGGCGGCGCGAGGCCGGTGGGCCGCAGAACTGGACGCGCGCCCCATCGGGCAGCGTCGCGCCCAGAAGCGGATGTTCGCGATTGATCCCCTGATGGCTGACGCGCGCGACCTGTTCGGCCAGGCGCTGGATCAGCCGGTCGTCGATTTCGGGCATGCGATGGCATTGCATGCCGGGACGCGCGCTGTCCTCCACCCACACTTCGCCCGGACCGTTGACGAGGATTTCCGTGACGGTGTCGCGATCCAGCCACTCGCGAAAAGGGGCGAGATAGGCGTCGAGATAGACGCTGCGCTCGCCGATGACGGGCTGAGGATCGACGTCCTCGGGCTGGCCCTGAAAGGGGTGGATCTCGGCGCTCATCGCGTCTCCGTCCGGCTCAGCTGACCTGCGTGAAATCGAGATCGCGCGCGGTGAAGATACGGATCGGTTCGCCCTGGCGCACGCGCACCGTCGGGCTGCGCTGGCTGTCCTGCTGCGCCGCCGTAGCCGCAGCGGAGGTGCCCGCGCCGCCAAGTACCACCGCGCCCGCCCCGCCGGTCGCCAGCGTGCCAAGTCCGCCGACGACGGACAGGAGCATGGCCGATCCGAAGCGGCTGAAGAACCCGTCGCCCGAGACCTTGCCGGCGAGGCCCGTCGTTCCGTCGAACCCAATCGCGGGCGAGGCGAGATTGACCGAAGCCCCATCGGGCCGGATCAGGCGCGTCCAGATGACATAGGCGCGCTTCTGCCCGCCTTGGATGCCGGACTGGTATTGGCCGATCAGGCGGCTGGACCGGGGCACGAGCACGCGCGTCCCGTCGAAGCTGCGCACGTCCTGGCTCACGACCGCGCGGACATAGCCGGGTACGTTGGTGTCGATCGCGGTTTCGAGCACGGCGGGAATCAGCGTGCCCTGCGTGACCGTGGTGCCCGGATTGGCCATGGCCTGCGCGCGCGCCGGAGCGCCGCCGACACCGCCGACGCGGCTGGCGAAATCGCCGGGCGAATTGCCCGCCGTCACCGCGCTCTCGCCTGCGGCAGGCGTGCCGGTTTCACCCGGAGCGAGCCTGGCGGGCGATGCACCGGAATCGAACACAACCGTGGGGCTGGCATAGGGATTGCCCATCGGAGTCGGCGTGACCAGCGGCGGGGCGGAATAGACCGGGGACGGTGCCGGATCGGCCTGATAGCCCTGTGCGGGCGTCACCGCCGCTTCGGGAATGACCATCCCCTGGGGAACCTGCTGATCGACAGCCGCCTGTTGCGGTGCGGGCTGGACCTGCTGGCCGCCGACGCCCTCGGGCTCTTCCATCCGCGCCGAGCTCATGCTCCAGAGCGTGACCAGACCAAGCCCCGCGACCAGCGCGATGCCCGCCACCATGCCGAGCCCCTCGGTCCTGCCCTTCTTGGCAGCGACGGCGGGATAGGCATTGCGCGAGGCGAGATCGATGATTTCGGCCTCGCTCTCGTCACGCGGATCGACATCGTTGGCAGCGCCCGTCGTCTCGCTCTTGGGCGGAAGTCGCATGGCCATACGCATCAGTTCATCTCCTTAGCCGAAGCGAAAGCCGTTCCGGCCCCGTTCGTCGCGGCCGCACCGCGCTGCGGGCGCTCGGGCCCCGAATTGACAAGTGTGGCACGGTCCTCGCCCGATCGCAGCACGATCTCGCGCGGCACGCCGTCGACCACGATCGTGTCGCCGCGCACGGTGAAATTGACCGGGCCTTCCAGTCCCTTGGGCCCGGTGGTCAGAATGGCGGGGACGGCACGGCCTTCGGGCCAGGTCATGAAGACCGCCTCGCCATCGTCGAAGGTCCGAACCGGCAGCAGCGCCGCATCGCCCGATGCGGCCCAGGCAAAGTTGAGGTCCGCGGGATCCTGCACTGCCAGCGGATCCTGCGCGGCCGCGACTTCGGTCGGGGTGCGCGCGTCCGCCATCTGGGTTTCGCCGGGCAATTCGATGGGCTTCGGCTTTTCCGGATAGGTAAAGCTCAGCACGTAGATCGGCCGCGTCGAGGGGGAAGCGACGAGATCGAACAGATAGGTTCGCTCATTCGTCACCACCGTCATATTGGTCGTGGCGCGCGGGCTCAGCGGCTTTACGAACAGCAGATTCGCGCGCTTGTTGGGCGTGACCTGCCAGCTCTCGCTATCGCCGATGGCGACGTTCTCGATCGCTTCGTCGTCGGCGAACTTGATCGTGGCCTGGACCTTTACCTGGCCATTGATGCGGACCACGCGGGTTTCGTCGTAGCGCACTTCGACAAGGCGGGCATCGTCGGCGAATGCGGGCGCGGCCAGCGGCCCCGCGGATGCGAGCACCAGAGCGAGCGCCGTTGCGACCGGGCGGATCATCGTTTTTTCTCCAGAGATTGCGAACCGGGCCCGCGCGTTTCGGGGGAACGGAACCGGCTGCCCACCCCCTGCGCACGCGACGGACCCGATGTAAGCGGCGATGCCTGAGCGCCACCTGAAGCGGTGGCAAGAACCTTGACCGTGCGCGAACCGCCGCCCCCGCCCCCATAGGCTGCGCCCATGCTTCCATCGTTGGCGGCGGATGCGACCTGCTGGGCGGACAGATTGATCTGGCGGGCCTGGGCCATGGAATTGCTCGCCGCCTGCGCCGCTTCGGTCTGGCGGGCAGCGTAGCCCGCCGTGGTGGGAGCGGCAGGTGCCGCCGCCATGTTCGGGCCGGTATCGCGGTCTTTGTCCGATCCGGCGAGGCCGAAGACCGTCCACCCGCCGACCATCGTCGCAGTCGTTTTCAGCACCAGGAACATCAGCGCGACATGCACCGCGCCGATCATGAAGAAGCCCATCGCGGCCTGCGGATTGATCTCGCCCGGCGTCGCTACCAGAGCGCTGAGGATCGGCACGGCGAGTTCGAGCATCACCGTCCCGCCCAGCACCGCGAAAAGCGGTGCGAGCGCCAGCATCACCACGCCCTTGATCCAGCCCGCAAACAGCCCGCGCGTGCCGTTGAACAGCGCCATCACGACGAAGATCGGCCCCAGCGCCAGCATGATCGCCAGCGCGATCTTGGCCGTGACGAGCAGCCCCAGCGTGCCGAGCATGAACAGCATCGCGCCCATCCACATCATCCCCTGCGGCGAGAAGGCGGAGATATCCTGCTGTCCCTGGCTCGCTTCCTGAATGGCGAGGAAGACCACGTCGATCTTCTGCGCGAACACGTCGGTCGCGGACCCGTCCACGCCTGTCAGCAGCCCGGCAATCTGGTTGGGACCGCCGACAACGAGATTCCAGACCACGCTCTGATAGGCGATCCAGCTCGTCGCGAAGGTCAGCACGAAGCCCAGCGTGATCATGCGCGGGACGAGCGAACGCACGCTCAGATTGGTGCGACCGGTAATCAGCAGGAAGCCGAAGACCGCGATAAAGAGGGTGAGCAGGATCGCGAGCACCGTGGCCAGCGATCCACCCGGCGCAAACAGGCGGCCGAAGGCTTCGGACGTGACCTGGCCCGCCGTGCAATCGACCGCCCGCAGCGCCGCCGCGACGCCCGAGCCTGCCTGCGCGGCGACCTGAGAGCAATCGACGCTCATTCGGCGGCCAGTCGAGTGACGTTGAGCTTTTCGGGAATGTCCGCAAAGGCATCACCCGCATCGCCCGGCCAGGGCGCGCCGGTAAGCGTGGGGAACCAATCGGCAGGCGCATCGCCCACCGCCGAACGCAGCAGGTCGAGCCGGCGAACCGCACTTTCGCGGCCCGACAGCACGGTCAGCACTTCGGGCGCGCCCGAAAGATCCAGCCGGACGACGACGCTTGCATCGGGCTGGCGGATCAGGAAGCAGCGGCTGTGCGCAGGCAGCGTGCGGATCAGCGCCAGCTCGTGCTGGGTCAGGCCGAACCCGTCGCAGTAATCCTCGGGCCGCGCGCGGCTGTTGGGCATGAACACCATGGTGGCGGTCTGTTCGACCAGCGCGGTCGAGATGCGGCTTTCCAGCGCATCGCGCGCGCTCTGCGTGGCGAAGCCGACCAGCGCGTTGCGCTTTCTCAAGGTCTTCAGCCAGTCGCGGATGCGCGCGGCGAAAATCTCGTCGTCGAGCGCCTTCCAGCCCTCGTCGATCAGGATCATGGTCGGATCGCCGTCCAGCCGCTCCTCGATGCGGTGGAAGAGATACATCATGGTCGGCGTGCGCAGCTTGGGATTTTCGAGCAGCGCGGTCATGTCGAAGCCCAGCACGCGCGCGCCGAGATCGAGCTTGTCCTCCGCATTGTCGAACAGCCAGCCATGCTCGCCATCCCCGATCCAGGCGGCGAGGCGATCGGCCAGATCGCCCGGCTGCGGACGGCGCGCGCCCGAAAGCAATTCCTTGAAATGCCGCAGGCGCCGCAGCGACCCGTCATTGGCATAGGCCGCATCGACCGCGGTCGCGATGGTCGCGTCCTCTTCCGGCCCCTCCGCCTTCAGCATCACGCTGAGCCAATCGCGCAGGAAACCGCGATTGCCGGGCGTATCGGGCAAAGCGAGCGGATTGAACCCGGTCGGCTCGCCCGATCGGATGGAATCGTAGCGCCCGCCGATCCCGCGAATGAACAGTTCCGCCCCGCGATCCTTGTCGAACAGTACGGTGCGCGGCTTGAACTTTTGCGCCTGCGCGGCGAGGAAATTCATCACCACGGTCTTGCCTGACCCCGACGGGCCGATGACCGAGAAATTGCCCAGATCGCCGTGGTGGAAATTGAAGAAGAAGGGGGTCGAACTGGTGGTCTGGAGCAGCGTCACCGCCTCGCCCCAGTGGTTTCCGTCCGGCTTGCCGAGAGCGAAACCGTGCAGGCTTCCGAAGCTTGCCATATTGGCGCTGGAGATCAGCGCACGGCGCACCAGATAGCCTTCGTTGCCGGGGAACTGGCCCCAGAAACTGGGTTCGAGATTGGTGTCTTCGCGCACGGCGATTGCCCCGGTGTCGGAAATCGCGGCGGCGCAGGCGGCGGCGGCATCGTCCAGCCGGGCCAGATCGCGCTCGCGCACCAGAACGGTCAGGTGATGATCGCCGAAGCCGACCGACCCCGCACCCAGCGCGTCGCGCGCGGCCAGCATGTCGCCGCGTTCGGCGGCCGCTTCCTCATCGGCGGATTTCAGGCGGCGGATCGCCAGATCCATGCGTTCGCGCGCGGTCTGCCGCTCGGTCGGCGCGTAGCTTTCGCTCACGATCATCTCGTAAGGCAGGCGCAGCAGCGCATCGAGCAGGCCGGGCGTGGTCGCTTCGGGATAATCCTTGAGGCCCAGGATCGCCGAGAAATCGGGCGCGCCCGAACCGCGCTGTTCCAGCGCGTCCAGGCCGAAGCTGACCCGGCGATAGGGCAGCATATGGCCGATATCGACGTCATCGCCCGGGCGGCGCACCGGACGCATCTCGCCGTTGTAGAGCGCGGAAAGCAGTTCGAGCAGTTCGTTGTTGGTGGTCCCGTTCGGACCGGCATAATCGCCCAGCGGCTGGGCGCCGTAAGCCGACAGCGAGGCGGCAAGGCCGGTCGCCGCCGCGCGCAGCGAGCGCAGATCCTTGGGATCCACCTCGATCTCTGCGCCGCCTTTGCCCTTCTTCTTCCAGGCCTTGGCCGTGCGTTCCACCCAGCCCGCCTTGCCGCGAGCGGGGCGGCGGATTAGCGTCACGAACTGATCGTTGATGAACAGCGATCCCGAACCCAGCCGTTCCTGCCAGCGCGCATCGATATGGCGGCTGAGCGGATCGGGAAAGGCCGCGTCGAGATCGACTTCGACCCGACGGCGGATCACGTGGTGATACATGACGAAACGCGCATCGAGCGTCGAACGCAGCATCACTTCGCGCGTGGCGGCGTGGGCGTTCAGCGCCTCGCTATCCTCGGTCTCGAACAGCAGGCCGGGAACCTGCAATGCGGTCATCAGGCTGCCGTCGCGCAGCAGCAGCGTGCTCTCGTCGACCAGGCGGGCATAGGGCAGCCGGTCTCCGGCGCGCGCTTCCTTCGCGCTCCAGGCCGCTGCGCCTTTCCACTTGCTCATAGGTCGCGATCCTTATGGTTTGGCAGGCCAGATCGGCCCGCCGGTTCTAGGCGGCGTAACTGTTGCAGCCCCATTTGTTGTAATTCTTGACCCGCGGGCACTTGGACACTTTCGTGATCCAGAGGTCGAAGATGCGCGGTTCGCGCAGGCAGGCGAAATAGCCGATGGCGTGCATCACCGCGAACACCAGCAGGGCCAACCAGCTGCCGGTGATCAGGAAAGCCTCGGTCGTCACCATCCCGTTGATGATGAAATAATTGAACGTCACGCCCGCGAACATCTGCGGACGAGTGAGCGCACGGTGCACGGGATGGCGGACCAGCTGGCTCATCCTACACGCCCGAAGCCGCGCCCTGGATGCCCGCGACGATCGAAGCGGCACCGAACAGGATGAAGACGCCGATGATCACGGTCGCCCCGAAGCGCCAGTTGAGACGCCCGGTCAGCATCATGAAGCCGACCGCGGCGACCGCCATGACCGCCACGGCGGTAGCGACATTGCCGAGCAGCGTGCCCTGAAGCCAGCCGAGTGCGGCGACGATGGGCTGCGAACCGGCGGGATCGGCGGCTTGCGCGAATGCAGCGGTGGGCAAAGCCAGAAGCGCCAGAGCGGCGGCACGAAATACGGAACGCATAGAAATATCTACTCCCGGGAATGATCGGACAGGCGGCCCATGATGGCCGCAACGTAAAGCTGGGTTTCACGAATGCGGGGGATCCCCCCTGCGCGCATCACTCTCCCCGGACCAGCATTATAGGCCGCGAGCGCTTTCTCCAAGTCGCCATCGAAGCGATCGATCTGTTCGCGCAGATACCGCGCCCCGCCTTCCAGATTGGCGAAAGGATCGTCCGGATTGACGCCCAGATCGCGCGCAGTGCCCGGCATCAATTGCGCAAGGCCGCGCGCGCCGACGGGCGAGCGGGCATCGTGGCGCCAGCGGCTTTCCTGCCAGACCAGCGCTTCGATCAGCGAAGGGCTGAGATCGAACCGCGCAGCCAGCTCATTCACCTTGGCGCGGTAATTTTCCGGTACGGCCGCCGCATGCAGGCGCGGATCGGCAAGTACGCGATCGGGCAGCATCATGCCTTCCACTGCTTCGAAATCGCCATCGACGGCCAGAACCGCCGTTTCGGGCAGAGCTTCGGGAGCGCCACCGGCGATCCAGCGCGCGGCGCCATCGTCGATCTGCAGCACGTCGGCCTGGGCGGGCACGGACAGCATGGCCGCGCCGAGCAGCGGCAAAGCCCGCAAGGCCTGCCATGTCGTTCTGTTTGCCCAAGCGGCTCGAATCATTGCGCCCTCCACCATCCCGGTCGCTCTGGCTACAATACATGACACGGGGGTGACACGGATATGAACCAGTTCCCCCCGTTCGTCCCAACGAAAAAACGGCTCACCCGATAATTCGGGCAAGCCGCTATAGTGCCTGCGCCCATGGGCGCGGTCGTTAAACTGCTTTAACGTGACGCGATCGATGCGGTGGAGGCGAATTCCCCGCGTGCGAGCATGGCGAGCCCCTTGCGCGCCAGCACGCGCGAATCCACCCAACGACCGTCAACTGTTTCGAGCTCGGCGCGCTCGTCATGCGCCATTGCGGCTTCGAACAGGTCGCGCGCGCGTTCTTCATCTCCGCGTCGCGCATGCGCGACGGCAAGGTTGATCAGCAGCGCCGGATCATCGGCGGCCTTGTCGGCTTCCGCCGTCAGCGTGCGAAGCGCGGCACCATTGCGACCTTCCACCAGTTCCTGCGTCCCGTAATCGGGCCCGGCAGGGTCGGCGGCCATGGCCGCAGGGCTTTGCGCGGCAACGGCCAGCGCGGCGATCTGTGCGAGAGCGATCATCAGGCATCTCCTTCTTTCCCGCAGCCTGTATGCCGCGCGAAGCCCCGCCCGCAACAAAACTGTAACATTGTCATTTAGGTGTCATTTTGGACCCCGGCGGCGCAGCGATCATCGGTCGGAGACGGTAAAACGCCCCGATTTCAGCCCTCCCGATCCATTCGTCCGGTTTTGTAAGCGAAGTGTCACGGACGGACACAAACTGTCACGCAGCAGGCCTAGCGGGCGAGTCGCGATCAAGGTTCGCGATACATTTTCATCCGGTTTTTTGAGGGGACCGCTGCCCGTGACTATTCTTTTCCGTACGCTCGTTCTCGGCACCAGCGCGCTCGCATTGGCGAGCTGCGGGGCCGACGAAATCGTCTCGCCGGGCACCGGCGGCGACATCACGATCAACAATCCCCCGGCACCAGCGCCCGCTCCTGCGCCGACGCCCACGCCGACCAGCACGCTGGTGACTCCGGCGGCGGGCTGCCCCACGATTTCCAATCCCGATCAGCTGGTCAATGACGGCACGATCACCGGGCCGACCGGCGAATATCGCGTCTGCACCATGCCCGCGCGCTTCACCGCGTCGAGCACGCTGCCGTTCAACCGCGGCATCCTCTACCGCATGAACGGCCGCGTCGATGTCGGCACCGATGGCGGCCCCGCCCCCGACGGTTCGGACGGCGCGACCGACAGCAACGTCAATCTGACGATCGAGCCGGGCGTGCGCGTCTATGCCGCCGGTTCCAGCTTCCTGATGGTCAATCGCGGTAACCGCCTGACCGCAGTGGGTACGCAGTCGCGTCCGATCATCTTCACGAGCCGCGACAACGTTCAGGGCCTCAACAATGACAGCTCGTCGGGCCAGTGGGGCGGGATCGTCCTCGCCGGCCGTGCGCCCGTGACCGACTGCATCGCGCCGGGCGCCACGCCGGGCAGCGTGAATTGCGAACGCCAGGTCGAAGGTGCGGCGCAGCCCGCTCTGTTCGGCGGCGCCACGCGCAACGACAAGAGCGGCGACCTCGCCTATGTCCAGATCCGCTATTCGGGCTTCGTCCTTTCGGGCGATAACGAATTGCAGGCGCTGACCACCGGCGGCACCGGCACCGGCACCACCTTCGACCGCGTGATGAGCTACAACAGCTCGGACGACGGCGTCGAATTCTTCGGCGGCAGCGTCAACGCGACGCGGCTGATCGTGGTCGGCGCGGAAGACGATTCGCTCGACACCGATACCGGCGTGAAGGCCAATCTCCAGTTCGTGATCGCGGTCCAGCGCGCCGGCGTCGGTGACACGATCATCGAAGCGGATTCGAGCAACGCCTTCAACAATTCGACTCCGCGGCAAAACACGCAGATCTCGAACGCGACCTTCATCGCGAATAGCGGCACGCGCGATCAGGCGATCCGCATTCGCGGCGGTGCCGATTATGCGATCGTCAACAGCGTTTTGGTCGACCGTTCGGGGTCGACGCCGTGCCTGCGCATCGACAATTCCGAGACGATCCAGACGACGGGCGACGATGAGCTGGGCGCGCCGCGCTTCAATTCCTTCGTGCTCGATTGCGCCACCGACTTCCGCAATGGGAGCAACGTGACTGCAGATCAGACGCAGGGTATCTTCAACGCGGGCACGAACAACAACGCCAATTTCACGAACACGCTGTCCATGACCTTCGTCAACGGCGCGAACGAGAATGGCGTGGCGGTGTTCAACCCGACCGCGCTGAGCAGCTTCTTCACCAACCCGACGAATATCGGGGCCGTCTATCCGGGCAACGACACCTGGATCAACGGCTGGACCTGCAACTCCGCCGCGGCGACGTTCGACAGCGCGGTGAGCGCCTGCACGTCGCTGCCGGTCTATTCCTGATCGCGATCCCGATCGGGGGAGCGGGCGTATCGGCCCGCTCCCCCTTTCAGAACCTTCGACAGGGCCGGGTCCGGCCCCGCACCGACCATAGAAATTCGACCAAATGAGGGGGTCACCCATGTCCTTCGGCATGTCCACCGGCAGAAAGCTGACCGGATTGCTGCTCTTCACCACGGCGCTGTCCTGCCCCGCCCTCGCCTTCGCACAAGGAACCGGCGGCCCGCCCAGCGGCGTGGCCCAAGGCGAAGCGCCCGATCCGACGGACGACGACGTACTGACCGATACCGCCGAAGGCACTGGCCAGAATACCCAGCTGGAAGAGACGCCCGAAGTATCCGTTCCCGGCGGTGACGTCATCGTCGTGACCGGTCGCCGCCGCGTCGAGCCCGAGCGAAATTCGACGCAGGTCATCTCGGTCCTGAGCGCCGAAGCCATTGCGCGTACCGGCGAAGGGGACATTGCAGGCGCGCTGAGCCGCGTGACCGGCCTGTCGACCGTGGGCAACGGTCTCGTCTATGTCCGCGGCCTCGGCGATCGGTACTCGCTGGCGCTGCTGAACGGCCTCCCCTTGCCCTCGCCCCAGCCATTGAGCCGCGTGGTCCCGCTCGACATCTTTCCGACCAATGTCGTCGCCTCCAGCCTCGTCCAGAAGACCTATTCGGCGAACTTTCCCGGCGAATTCGGCGGCGGCGTCATCAATCTGACGACAAAGGCCATTCCGGACGAAAGCTTCGTCACGCTGTCCGCCGGGATCAGCGGCGACGAGCAGACGACCTTCTCCAAGGGCTACACCTATTACGGCTCGCAATATGACTGGTTCGGCTTCGACGATGGCAGCCGCGATATCGTACCTGCATTGCAAGGCTTCCTCGACAGCGGCGCACGCATCAGCGATCCCGGCGTCGACAGCCAAGCGATCCTGACCCAGCTCGGCAATCCCAATCGCATCCTCCTGCAGAAGACCGACTGGACGCCCGCCAATTTGTCGGGCGGGATCACCATGGGCACCAGCGCCGATTTCGGCGATACGGGCCGCATCGGCGTGATCGCCACCGCCTCGCTCACCAACAAATGGCGCAATCGCCGCATCACCCAGCAGACCGCGATCAATGCCGATCTCGAACTGCGGTCCGACTTCACCGATTTCGTAACCGACAACCGCATCCTTTTGAACGGATTGCTAGGTTTCGGGCTGGAAATCGGCGAACACCAGTTCCGCTTCACCAATCTCTTCATCCGCGACACACTGAAGCGCGGCTCCCTCTCTTTGGGCGAAGATCTCCAGAACGGCGATACCGACCTCGTCCAGGACACGTCGTGGTTCGAACGCCAGCTCTACAATTCGCAATTCGTCGGCGAGATGGAGTTCGGCGATCTCTCGGTCGATCTGCGCGGCGGTTACGCCCAGACCCAGCGCGAGGCGCCGTATGAGTGGGAATTCACCTATACGCGCACCAACAATGCCGGCGATCCGCTGGGCGATCTGTTCCTCAACACGCTCGATCCGCAACGCGGCGGCGCGGTGGTCGCGTTCTCGGATCTCACCGAAGATCTCTATTTCGGCGGCATCGACCTGAGCTATCGCGTGTCGGACTGGCTCGGCGTCACGATCGGTTATGCCTATAGCGATACCGACCGCTTCTCGACCCGGCGCGAATTCGACATCCGCGCCACCACCGGCTTCCCCGACGCGCTCGGCGCCTTCCGGCCCGACAATCTGCTCGGCGATGCGCTGATCCAGCTGGGTTACGACCCGGCGGCGCAGGCAGCGGCTGGGATCGGACCGTTCAATTTCAACATCTTCGAAACGACTCAGAGCGATCCGGCCTTCGCCGCCAACCTGACCGTTAATGCGGGCTATGCCAAGGTGAACATCGTTCCTTTCGACACCGTCACGCTCGATCTCGGCGTGCGTTACGAAGATGCGAAACAGACCGTGACGCCGGTCGAAGTGTTCGCCGTTCCGCTGAATTCCGGCAGCGGCACGAATTTGAACAACGATTATTTCCTGCCTGGCGGCACGATCACCTGGGAAGCGACCGATCGCCTGCAAGTGCGCGCCAGCGCGTCCAAGACGATCGCCCGGCCCCAATTCCGCGAGCTGATCTTCCAGACCTATTTCGATCCCGAAACCAATCGCCAGTTCAACGGCAATCCGCGCCTCGTCGACAGCGAGCTGATCAACGCCGAAGCGCGCGCCGAATATTATCTCGGCGGGGGTGACAAGATCAGCCTGGCGGGATTCTACAAGGATATCGAGAACCCGATCGAGGTGTTTTCGAGCTTCTCGGACAACGAACAAGTCAGCGGCTTCGCCAACGCACCGGCGGCCACGCTGTACGGGCTCGAATTCGAATCGCAGCTGAGCAAGGATCTCTACGATTGGGGCGGCTTCTTCGAAACGAAGCGCGCCATCCTGATCGCGAACTACACCTACACGACGTCCGAACTGAAGGTCGGCGAGAATGACATCGTCAGCGTCTTCCCCTTCGCCGACCAACCCGCGTCGAACTTCTTCAACGATGGCGTGGCGTTGACCGGTCAGTCGGATCACCTCGTGAACCTGCAATTGGGCCTCGAGGACACCGAGGATCTGCAGCAATTCACCATGCTGCTGAGCTACGCCAGCGAGCGTGTGACCAGTCGCGGCACGGCGAACCTGCCCGATATCGTCGAGGATCCGGGCCTCAGGCTCGATCTCGTCTATCGCCAGGGGCTGAATCTCGGCGGCGTGCCGCTCGAACTGAAACTGGAAGCCCGCAACGTCACCGGGCGCGATCATTTCGAATTCCAGGACAACGGCACGCGCCGGATCGACATCAACAGCTACGAAGTGGGCCGCAGCTTCGGCGCGTCGATTTCGGCCGAATTCTGAAGGGTCATCACTCCTGACAAAAAAGGCGCCTCCCGACCGGGGGCGCCTTTTTCGTTGTCCGAGTGCTCAGTATTCAGAGAATATATTTCGACAGGTCGGTATCGCCCGCCAGATCGTCCAGCCGTTCGCGCACATAGGCCGCGTCGATCGTGATCGTTTCGCCCGCATGCTCTTCGGCTTCGAAGCTGATATCTTCTAGCAAGCGCTCCATCACCGTCTGAAGCCGCCTTGCGCCGATATTCTCGACGCTCTCGTTCACCCGCGCGGCGATCTTGGCGACTTCGCTGATGGCGTCCTCGGCGATGTCGAGCGTCACGTCCTCGGTGCCGATCAACGCCTTGTACTGGGCGGGCAGGTTCGCGCGCGTTTCGGTCAGAATCGCGACGAAATCCTCTTCCGTCAGCGCACGCAGTTCGACGCGGATCGGCAGGCGGCCCTGCAATTCGGGCAGCATGTCGCTCGGCTTCGAGACATGGAATGCGCCGCTGGCGATGAAGAGCACGTGATCGGTCTTCATCGGCCCGTATTTGGTCGCCACGGTGGTGCCTTCGATCAGCGGGAGCAGATCGCGCTGGACGCCTTCGCGTGACACGGAGCCGCCGCGCACGTCCGAAACGGCGATCTTGTCGATCTCGTCCAGGAACACGATACCGTTCGTTTCCGCGTTTTCCAGCGCGACGCGAGCGACGTCCTCCTGGTCCATCCGCTTCTCGCTCTCCTCTTCGACGAGGCGATCCCACGCATCGGGCACTTTCAGCTTGCGGCGCTTCAGATTGGACTTGCCCATCGCCTTGCCGAGCATGTCGGACAGGTCGATCATGCCGACATTGCCGGGCATTCCGGGGACTTCCATCGCGCTTTGCGGCTGGTCCTTGACCTCGATTTCCACCTCGGTGTCGTTCATCGCATTCTCGACGATGCGCTGGCGGAAAGCTTCGCGCGTTGCCTCGCTGGCGTTCTCGCCGACGAGCGCGTTCAGCAGCCGGTCCATCGCGGCCTGCGATGCGGCTTCGCGCACCGCCTCGCGGCGGCGGTCCTTCTCCAGCCGGATCGCTTCTTCGACCAAATCGCGCGCGATCTGTTCGACATCGCGGCCGACATAGCCGACCTCGGTGAACTTGGTCGCTTCCACCTTCACGAACGGCGCGTCGGCCAGCTTGGCGAGGCGGCGCGAGATCTCGGTCTTGCCGCAGCCGGTCGGCCCGATCATCAGGATGTTCTTGGGCGTAACCTCGTCGCGCAGGTCGGCGGCGAGGCGCTGGCGGCGCCAGCGATTGCGCAGCGCGACCGCAACGGCGCGCTTGGCATCCTTCTGGCCGATGATGTGCTCGTCCAGTGCGGCGACGATCGCCTTGGGGGTGAGGGAGTCAGACATAGATGTGAAAATTCCGATTGGTGCGGCCATTCGTGCGGGCGGGAAGACCTAGACCTCTTCCACCGTCACATTGCCATTGGTGAAGACGCAAATGTCGGCGGCGACCTGCATGGCCTTGCGCGCGATCGTTTCCGGATCGTCCTCGTATTCGGCGATCGCCTTGGCCGCGGCGAGCGCGTAATTGCCGCCCGATCCGATCGCGGTGATGCCGCCTTCGGGCTCCAGCACGTCGCCATTGCCGGTCAGGACCAGCAGATTGTCCTTGTCCGCGACGATCATCAGCGCTTCCAGATTGCGCAGATATTTGTCGGTGCGCCAATCCTTGGTCAGTTCGACCGCGGCGCGCAGCAGCTGGCCGCTATATTGCTCCAGCTTTTTCTCGAGGCGTTCGAACAGGGTGAAGGCATCGGCGGTCGCGCCCGCGAAACCGGCAACGACCGCATCGTCCTTGCCGATCCGGCGGACCTTACGGGCATTCGGCTTCATTACCGTATTGCCCATGGAGACCTGCCCGTCGCCCGCGACGACGATCCGATCGCCCTTGCGTACGCCGATTATGGTGGTGCCGTGCCACTGGGTTAGGCCGTGGCGGTTTTCGCTGTCACTCATGCGGCGCGATATGGGGCCGCGCCTGTTCGGTTCAAGAACGGCGTATCAGCCGCCCGGACCGCGCGGCGCTCCGCCGCCTGCACCCGGCGCACCGACCACGCCGATATTGCCGAACAGGTCTTCGAGGAAACCGCGCTCGCGGCCCAGAGTGGGCGTCGTGTCGCTTTCGGGCGAAAGATAGACGACCTGATCGATCCCCGACGTATCCGCCGACAGGACATTCCCGGTCTGATCGAAACGGATGGCGAGCACGCGATGCGCTTCGATCTGCGGGCGGACGAAGGGTTTGCGGCCCGTCGTGCTCGACACGTAATACCACGTCGGCTCGCCGAACTGGCTCATGAAGGTCGGGCGGCCCAAGGTGGCTTCGACCGAACGCTGGTTGTCGAGGCCGGGCTGGATCGCGTTCATGAGAGTGCTGTCGACGATATAGCCGCGGTTTTCGCGGATCGAGGTGCAGGCAGGCAGCACGGCGACCGCCCCTGCGAGAAGCGCGAGGCTGGCGATCTTGCGACCATAGGCACGGGTGGAAACCACAAAAACTCCATATCGTCTGGCGCGCCGGGCATAACGGCCGGGGCACCCTGAACCGGTGGCCCGCCTTAAGCGCCCGCGCCCGGGCTTGCAAATATTTGCGTGCTTGCGCTTGGAAGGCAGGGCTTGAATTGCCGCTGAACGCAGCCGACCTTGCCCTTTGCACCATGCCCTTCAGGAGCCCCGCCCCCCAGATGAGCCTATTCGACCGCCTGTTCCGCAAGCCGACCGACCCGCGCGAGGCGATGCGCCCCCTCTGGCATCGCACGATAGAAATCGCGCGCGAGCCTGAATGGTACCGGCATTGCGGCGTTGCCGACACGCTGGAAGGCCGCTTCGACATGGTGACCGCTGCGCTGGCGGTGGTGATGCTGCGTATGGAAGGCAATCCGGAGCTTGCGCCGCGCACCGCCTATCTCACCGAAATCTTCGTGGAGGATATGGACGGGCAATTGCGCCAATCGGGCGTAGGCGATCTGGTGGTGGGCAAGAAGATCGGCAAATTGATGAGCACGCTGGGCGGGCGGCTCGGCGCCTATCGCACCGGCTTTGCCGACAATGGCCCCACGCTCGAAGAGGCAGCGCGCCGCAATGTCACGCTGACCGACGATGCCCTGGCCCGCCAGTTCGCCGATCGGCTGCGCGCTCTGCGCCTGCGTCTCGACGCGACGAGCGCGGATGCGATGCTGGCGGGAGATATCGCGTGACCGCTATCGAGAACCGCGCTCCCGAAATGAGCCGGATCGTGAAAATCGACCGCCTCCCCGACGCTCCGTTGCGGATCGAGGCGAACGAAGACGAGCGCCGCAAGCTGGCCGGGCGGTTCGGCCTGCCCGCGCTGCACGCGCTGGTGGCCGAGATCGCGCTGGAAAGCGATGGAGAGGAAATCGCGGCGAAGGGGAATCTGACCGCGCGCTTCGACCAGGCCTGCGCGGTTTCGGGCGAGCCCTTCGCCAATCGCGTGGACGAGCCGGTCACCCTGCGTTTCGTGCCGCGATATTCCCACGCCGAGTCGGCGAGCGAGGAAGAGGAAATCGAATTGTCGGAGGATGATCTGGACGAGGTGCCCTTCGAAGGCCAATCCTTCGACTTAGGCGAGGCGATCGCGCAGAGCCTCGGCCTCGCCATCGATCCCTATGCGCGCGGACCGGAAGCCGATGCCGCGCGCGAGGATGCCGGGCTGGACGATCCCAAGACCGGCGGCGCATTCGCCGCGCTCGCCGCTCTCAAGAAGGACTGACGCCCCGGAATAGCTGGGCCCGTTTAGAACGGGATATCGTCGTCCAGATCGTCGTAATTGGAGCCGCCGCCCTGGCTTCCACCCGAGCCACCGCCCTGATTGCCGCCGGAGCCGCCACCATAGCCGCCGCCCGACTGGCCACCGCCGTAACC
>Ga0208813_1000140_pt1 | contig 68996 bp, 65 predicted proteins | sample MalvireepMed_904_FD_184250 | JGI IMG/M metagenome (GOLD analysis project Ga0208813, IMG submission 184250) | Marine viral communities from the Global Malaspina Expedition - Malaspina viral metaG DeepMed_904 (SPAdes) (version 2) | ecosystem: Environmental > Aquatic > Marine > Oceanic | place... | reverse complement strand
TGTCAGTTGTGCACTTGCTAATATCGTCATGGTCAAAAAAACCTTGGTAAAACGAAGGCCGTCAATGACACCGCAGGCGCAGTGCGCCTGAAAATCGCCCTTGAGGCTCTAATCAGGGCCTCAAGGGATAGAAACACCACATCGGGCCCTATATCGCCTGTATATAACCGGAAATCCTGATTTTTTCGAGTGCACATCAAGTTGTGCCGCGATTAATCAGAGGTTCCCTAGATGAATGTACGTTAAGAAACGGATTACTAGCCTCCGGAAGAATCTTCTTACTGAACCCTTTGAGCGCACCGTAACTTGGAAAATCTCTGTAGCCACCGCCAAACAAAATAGCTTCGCAGATATTTTTACTAGGGTGGGCAGGTATACTCACCCCCAAATACTCAGACAACTGACTGTGATCAATGTTTACGCAATCAACTAGTTGTTCGTCAATAAACCTCTCCCAATTTGCAAGAAGTCGCAACAGGACAGATTCAGCCAAGTCACATTTCTCCTGGCGCGTACGAATTACCCGCTGTGCAGAGATTGCTTTTTCCATAAAGCCGCGATAACGGCCTATAGCAGCATCTAGTTCTCTATGGTTAACTTCCAAATCAGCTTTGCGCATCTTCACCCCCAATGACGCAACAGGTACAGAAATCTATAGCAGCCGTTGAAGCTGGCTTCATCTATCTTCTTTCTTTTATATACGCGAATAAATCAGAATCTACGACCACTTACAATCACGCTCTGTAGTGAGATATCTCAGCTTTCGGTCTTAGCGGATCAGTACTGGCTGCTTGGCCTCTAAATCGCCTGCGTAAGGCCGACGACTGTCCTCCCCATAAAAAAGCCGTTCCCCACCCTGCCCAGGGGCGCGGGACGGGATCTATAGTGGGCGCATCATTCGCAGCAGAACGGATTATTGATATGAGCGACGGGAGAGAGTTCGACATCGTGGTGTACGGCGCCAGCGGCTTCACCGGCCGGCTGGTGGCGGAGTATCTGCATCAGCAGTACGGCGCCGATGGCGACGTGAAGTGGGCCATGGCCGGCCGCAGCGAGGAGAAACTGAAGGCGGTGCGCGAGGAAATCGGCGTGCCGGATTCGGTGCCGCTGATCACCGCCGACGCCGACAAGCCGGAGACCCTGGAGGCGCTGGCGAAGCGCACCCGCGTGGTGCTGACCACGGTGGGGCCGTACCAGTTGTACGGCGAGCCGCTGGTGGCGGCCTGCGACAAGACCGGCACGGACTATGTGGATCTGTGCGGCGAGCCGGCGTGGATGCGCCAGATGATCGACGCCCACGGCGAGGCCGCCAAGGCGAGCGGCGCGCGGATCGTGTTTTCCTGCGGGTTTGATTCGATCCCGTTCGATCTGGGCGTGTACTTCCTGCAGGAATACGCCAAGGAAAACCTGGGCGCTTACCTGCCCCGCGTGAAGGGCCGGGTGCGCAAGATGAAGGGCACCTTCTCCGGCGGCACCGCCGCCAGCCTGCAGGCGACCCTGGTGGCCGCCAAGAAGGACCCGAAGATCTACCAGCTGCTCACCGACCCGTTCTCCCTGACCCCGGGCTTCAAGGGTCCGGAGCAGCCGGAGCCGAAAGAGCCGGTCTACGACGATGAGCTGCACACCTGGCTGGCGCCGTTCGTGATGGCGACCATCAACACCCGTAACGTGCACCGCTCCAACCTGTTGCTGGGCCACGCCTACGGCGATCAGTTCGTGTACGACGAGATGATCCTCACCGGCCCCGGTGAGAAGGGCAAGGCCACCGCCGAGGCGGTGACCAACGACCGTTCGCTGTCCGGTAAGGACGCGCCCAAGCCCGGCGAAGGCCCGAGCAAGGAAGAGCGCGAGAACGGCTTTTACGACGTGCTGCTTATTGGCGAGACCGCGGATGGCCGCCAGCTCAAGGCCAGCGTGTCCGGCAACCGGGATCCGGGCTACGGCTCCACCTCGCGGATGATCGCCGAGAGCGCCCTGTGCCTGGTGCAAGACGCCGACGATACCGCCGGCGGCATCTGGACCACGGCACCGGCGTTGGGTGACAAGCTGATCAAGCGGCTGGTGGACAACGCCGGCTTGAAGTTCCAGATCGAGGGTTGATCAGGGTTCTTCCCGGATCGATTCCAGCTCGATTTCGCGGCCGGCGTTTTCCTGGTAGTGGAAGACGCCGGTAACGCGCACCCGCTTGCCCAGATGGGCCTCCACGTTTTCCACCGGCTTCAGGGCCACCCGGTTCAGGTCGTCGTCCTCGATCCAGTAGTGCAGCGGGTCCTGGAAATGGCGCACGGTGCCGGCGGTGGTCACCAACTCCCCCTGGTAGTCGGCGGGCTGTTCCGCGAGCATTCGCAGCGGCGCCGCCTGAGGCGCGTCGGAATAGTCGCAACCGGCCAGACCGATCAACCCGGCCAGCAGCGCCGCCCTGCCCCACACCGACCGTCTAGTGCTCACTGTCACCTCCCTCGGGGTGCACTTCCCATTCTGGTTCTTCGAATTCGCCCAGCGGGGTGATCTCGCAGGTGCGCGCATGTTTCTGCAGGATTGCCTTCACTTTGGCGCTGCGGCTGTCGTCCTTGGCGTCGCGGTGCGCCTTGGAATCCCAGTGCGCGATGGCCAGCAGGGTGTCCGGCTCGCCGATCTTGCGGTGCAGGTAGGTGCCGCGCGCGCCCGGGGTCTGCTGGATGATCTCGCTGGCCTCGATCCAGCCCTGGGCGTATTCCTCCACGGTGTAGCCGTCCTTCATGCGTACTTCGAAGATGTACTTCATTGCAGTCTCCTGTTGGGGTTGGCGCGGGGCTTAGCCCTGTACCCACCAGCGGTCCGAGGTTTCCACCAGGCCGGCGTCGCGCAGCGCCTGCCGGGCCTGTTCGCGGCCGTCGCCGTTGAGAAAGGCGCCCAGCTCCAGGCGGGTGTCGTCGTCGCACAGGTGCAGGCCGATCATATCCACCTCCTTGACCGGCAGCACCACGTGCAGATGCGCCGCCGGGCGCGCCAGAATCCACTCCCGGTCGGGGCCGCGCACGCCTTCGTGCAGCACCACCCTGCCCCGCTCCACGGCGATGCGCTGGTGCAGGTAGGACAGGCGGAAGCAGACCCGGTAGAGCAGATAGCCGATCAGCCCCACCTCCATGAACGCGAACGGCAGCGCCAGCCAGATGCCGGCCAGGGTCCAGGCCGCCGCCACCGTGAACACCACCACCGCGATCAGCGCGATAAAGCGCTTCACCTGCGGCCAGTCGGCGGAGAGGTGAGGCTTCAGCGTCACCACCGTGACGCCGTTCCGGGATTCAGTTGCCACCATAAGAAGGGGTCTCCAATACCGCATGCACAGCGGTCCCTGTATCGGTAGCATAGGCCGCCTGAATTTCCTATCAACCTGACCCGGAGGCATACATGGGGTGGTGGAAGTCACGCCGGCTTCGTTTTCTGGCATCCAGCGTGGTGGCGCTGTTCGCACTGTTCGTGATTCTGAGAGCGGTGTTCTTCGCGTTCTTCTCCGAGGTGGGCGACACCGTGCAGGCCGATTCCGGCGACCTTTACCATGCCCTGGGCGTGGGGCTGCGCTTCGATCTGCGGCTGGCGTTGCTGATGGTGCTGCCGCTGGCGGTGCTGGCCTGGCTGCCGCGCTTTAACCTGGTGCGCTCGGCCCCGGTGCGGGTGTTGGGGCTGGTGTATATCACCCTGGCGGTGCTGGCCGTGGTGCTCACCTACATCCTAGACTTCGGCCATTACGTGTACCTGGGCGACCGGCTCAACGTGACCGCCTTCCGCTTCCTGGAAGACACCGCGATCTCCACCCGCATGGTTTGGGAAAGCTACCCGGTGGTGTGGATCACCCTGGGCTGGCTGGCCGTGACCGCGGTGATGGCGCTGATTTTCCGGGCGCTGGCGCGCCGTTTCCTGCTGCGCGCGCCGATGCCCATGGGCACCGGCAGCAAGTGGATCGGCGGCGTGGTGGTGTTCCTGGCACTGGTGTTCGGCCTGCTCGGCCGGGTCTCCGACATCAACCTGGAAAACCCGGTGCCGCTGCGCTGGAGTGATGCCTTCGCCTCCGGCAACAACGCGGTGGCCGCCCTGGGGCTCAACCCGGTGCTGTTCCTCTACGACACCACCCTGCTCAGCAGCGAGCCCTTCGACCGCGAGGCGGTGGAGAAATACTACCCGCTGATGGCGGACTTCCTGGCGCTGCCGGAGCAGGCCCGGGAGCCGCTGAATTTCGAGCGCAACGTGTCGGTCCAGCCGCACCGGCTGGACGTGGACCGGCCGCCGAACATCGTGGTGGTGATGCTGGAATCGCTGGGCGCCAGCCGCGTGGGCGCCTACGGCACACCGTTCGACCCCACCCCCAATCTCGACCGCATCGCCCGCGAAGGCTGGTTCTTCGAGCACTTCTACGTGCCGGTCACCGGCACCGCGAAAAGCATCTGGGCGTTTCTCACCGGCATCCCCGACGTGGCGCCGGAGGAGACCGCCAGCCGTAACCCGCTGATCGGCCACCAGCGCAACATCGTCAACCAGCTGGAGGGCTACCGGAAGCTGTACATGGTGGGCGGCAACGCCGGCTGGGCCAACCTGGAGGCGGTGCTCACGCGCAGCATCGACGACCTGGAGCTCTACGAGGAAGGCGACTGGCAGTCGCCCAACGTGGACGTCTGGGGCATCTCCGACCTGAACCTGTTCAAGGAATCCCACCGGATTCTGGAGGCCCTGCCGTCGGACCAGCCGTTCTTCGCCTTTATCCAGACCGCCGGCAACCACCGGCCCTTCACCATTCCGGAGAACAACGACGACTTCGAGACCCGTTCGCCGCCGGAACAGGAACTCAACGCCAACGGCTTCCGCAATACCGCCCAGTACAACGCGGTGCGGCTGCTCGACTACAACGTGGGCCGCTACATGGACATGGCCCGGGAAAGCGATTACTTCGATAACACCATCTTCGTGTTCTTCGGCGACCACAACAATCGCATCACCACCCTCTCGCACATGCCGCCCTTCCAGGAGCAACTGGGCCTGGAAAGCCACCATGTGCCGCACATGCTGTACGCCCCCGGCCTGCTGGAGCCGCGCCATGTGAAAGACGTGGTCAGCCTGGTGGACGTGATGCCGACCCTGGCCGGCATGCTGGGCATGGAATACCGCAACACCACCCTGGGCCGGGACATCCAGATGCCGGCCCCGGAGGGCGAACGCAGCGCCTTCGTGGTACTGCGCGAGGGCCCGGCGCCGCAGATCGGCATGGTCACCCGCGAGCACCTGGCGCGCCTCAACCACGACGGCGAAGCGGCCACCCTGCACGAGCTGTACAGCGACGAGCCTGAGCAGGACCGGGCCGGCGACGACCCGGAAACCTTCCAGAAGCTGTTCGATCTGGCCCGGGGCACGTACGAGACCTCCCGCTATCTGTTCTACGACAACGCGGTGAACGACGGCAAAGGCGAGAAAGCGGCCTCCGGAGACGTTGAACCGGAAGGGGCACGGTAAGGCCCGGCCATGCCCTTGCCGCTGGAAGAAACCGGCTGCGTGGTGATCGGCGCCGGCGTCATCGGTCTGGCGGTGGCCCGGCGCCTGGCCCGGGCCGGCCAGGCGGTGGTCGTTCTGGAGGCGGAAGCCCACATCGGCGAGCATCTGTCCTCGCGCAACAGCGAGGTGATCCACGGAGGGCTCTACTACCCGCCCGGCTCACTGAAAGCGGAGACCTGCCTGCGCGGCAAGGCGCTGCTCTACGAGTACTGCGCCGCCCGGGGCATCGCCCACCGGCGCTGCGGTAAATGGGTGGTGGCCGGCCCCGGCCAGGCGCGCGCCCTGGACGACCTGCACGCCAACGCCCGTGCCGCCGGTGCCGAGGGGCTCAGCCTGGTGAGCCGCGAGCGGCTGCGCCGGGAGGCGCCCTGGCTGCGTGCCGAGCAGGCCCTGGAGAGCGCCACCAGCGGCATCGTCGACAGCCACGGCCTGATGGCCAGCCTGGCCGCGGAGGCCGAAGCCCACGGGGCGGTGATCGCCCTGCGTCACCGGGTGGAGCACATCGACTGCCGGCCGGGTTGTTTTACCCTCACGGTGGCGGGCCCGAACCAGCGCTTCCGGCTGCGCGCGGAACGGCTGATCAACGCCGCCGGGCTCGGCGCGGTGCCGCTCACCGGACTGATGGACGGCCTGCCCGAGGACCAACGACCCCGGCAGCGGTTCGCCAAGGGGCACTACTTCAAGCTGCGCGGCAAACCGCCCGCCGAACGACTCATCTATCCCCTGCCCGACGCCGACGGCCTGGGTGTTCACCTGACTCTGGATCTGGCGGGCGGCGCCCGTTTCGGGCCCGACGTGGAGTGGGTGGAACGGCCGGACTACCGGGTGGACGAGCGCCGGCAGGCGAGCTTCGAGCAGGCGGTGCGGCGCTATTGGCCGGGGCTGCCGGCGGGCGCGCTGCAGCCGGACTACGCCGGCGTGCGCCCCAAGCTGTGGCTGGACGGCAAGCCCTACCGGGACTTTCTGATCCAGGGCCAGGGGGAGCACGGTATCGACGGCCTGGTAAACCTGCTCGGCATTGAATCGCCGGGGCTTACCGCCGCCCTGGCGCTGGCGGAGCGACTCGAAGAACCGGCATAACTATGGAGTTGGAACAGGCCTCTGGGATCCTGCGGGGCAACCGTTGCCGGCAAGCTTTGCTTGCCTTTCGCGGGCGGGGCCCGCTCCCACAGCGCCCTCACCTCCACAAATTTCAGGCACAAAAAAGCCCGGCGCGAAGGCCGGGCTTTTTCGTTGATACCGATGTTACATCGGGATCAGAGCTTGCTGTCGAGCTCCGGAACGGCCTCGAAGAGATCCGCCACCAGGCCGTAGTCCGCCACCTGGAAAATCGGGGCTTCCTCGTCCTTGTTGATGGCAACGATCACTTTGGAGTCCTTCATGCCGGCCAGGTGCTGAATCGCACCGGAGATGCCCACCGCCATGTACAGCTGGGGTGCGACGATCTTACCGGTCTGACCCACCTGCATGTCGTTGGGTACGAAACCGGCGTCCACGGCGGCGCGGGAGGCACCGACGGCGGCGCCCAGCTTGTCGGCCACCTTGTACAGGATCTCGAAGTTGTCGCCGTTGCCCATGCCGCGGCCACCGGAGATCACGATGTCGGCGCTGGTCAGCTCGGGACGGTCGGACTTGGCCAGCTCTTCGCTGACGAAGCTGGACAGACCGCTGTCTTTCACCACGTCCAGGTTTTCCACGGACGCGGAGCCGCCTTCCGCCGCCACGCCGTCGAAGGAAGTGCCACGCACGGTGATCACTTTCTTCTCGTCGGTGCACTTGACGGTGGCGATGGCGTTACCGGCGTAGATCGGACGACGGAAGGTGTCGCCGTCAACCACGTCGGAGATCTCGGAGATCTGGGCGACGTCCAGCAGCGCGGCCACACGCGGCGCGAAGTTCTTGCCGGTGGTGGTGGCGGCGGCCAGGATGTGCTTGTAATCGGCGCCCACTTCGGCGACCAGCTCGGCGATGTTCTCGGCCAGCTGATGCTCGTAGGCGTCGTTGTCGGCGCACAGTACCTTGCTCACGCCTTCCGCCTTGGCGGCTTCCTCGGCCACGGCGCCGCAGCCTTTGCCGGCGACCAGCACGGTGATGTCACCGCCGATTTCCTTGGCGGCGGCGAGAACGCTCAAAGTAACCTTGTTGAGCGTGGCGTTGTCGTGTTCGGCGTAAACTAAAACACTCATCAGATCACCTTCGCTTCGTTCTTCAGTTTCTCGACCAGCTCGTCCACGGAGCCCACCATAACGCCCGCCTTGCGCTCGGCCGGTGTTTCCACCTTCTCGATGGTCACGCGGGGGGTCATATCAACGCCCAGATCAGCCGGGGTTTTAACGTCCAGCGGCTTCTTCTTGGCTTTCATGATGTTGGGCAGGGAAGCGTAGCGCGGCTCGTTGAGACGCAGGTCGGTGGTCACCACCGCCGGCAGTTTCAGTTCCACGGTCTGCAGGCCGCCGTCGATTTCACGGGTCACCTTGACCTTGCCTTCTTCCACGTTCACTTCAGAGGCGAACGTGCCCTGGGGCATGCCGGTCAGAGCAGCCAGCATCTGGCCGGTCTGGTTGTTGTCATCGTCGATGGCCTGTTTGCCGAGGATCACCATTTCCGGCTTTTCCTCTTCAACGATGGCTTTCAGCGCCTTGGCGATGCCCAGCGGCTGAATCTCTTCATCGGTTTCCACCAGGATGGACCGGTCGGCGCCCAGCGCCATGGCGGTGCGCAGCTGTTCCTGAGCGGCTTTGGGGCCGATGCTGACAGCGACGATTTCGGTCACGACGCCTTTTTCTTTCAGGCGTACCGCTTCTTCCACGGCGATTTCGCAGAAGGGGTTCATGGCCATTTTCACATTGGCGAGATCAACGCCAGAGTTGTCCGCCTTCACGCGAACCTTAACGTTGTAGTCAATGACTCGCTTGATGGGTACAAGAACCTTCATAGGATCCTCGGAATCTTCCACTTGGTGACTGAAGTCGCTTCCGTCCGGGGGCTGCCACAAAGCAGGGTTTGGAAGCCCACCGTGCCTTGTGGCAACCCGCCCGAATACTCGCTTTCACCAGTACTTAATAAGGACGGAAACGATGAAAGAGGCGAGACGACGCCGAACGCCGGGGCCCCGCGCGAGAGCCGGTATCTTGAACGCTGCCCCCCGGCAGGTCAATAGGCCGAACTCGGGTAAGCGGATGATTTTGCTGCCAATTGTGTCTTTGTTTCATGACCCGCCGGTCGCCGATATCCTTGTAAATCAACCACCTGGCAAGGGATAATCCAAACAAGTGTTTGAATCGGCGTGAAAGTCGATTCCGAAAAGTGGTGCGATATGGAGGATGCCTTTATACTCCGCGCCATCCCAAGAGAACCGAAAGCTAGGAGACAGGCTGTGGAACGCGAATCTATGGAAGTCGACGTCGTCATCGTCGGCGCCGGTCCGTCCGGTCTGGCAACCGCATGCCGCCTGGGTCAAATCGCCCAGGAAAGCGGTCAGGAACTCAGCGTCGTGGTGGTGGAGAAAGGCTCTGAAGTCGGCGCCCATATCCTCTCCGGCGCGGTATTCGAGCCGCGCGCGCTTAACGAGCTGTTCCCCAACTGGAAAGAACTCGGCGCCCCGCTGAACACCGAAGTCGGCGGCGACGAAATCTTCTACTTCACCGGCGCCGAAAAAGGCTCCAAGGTGCCCAACCCGTTCGTGCCCAAGACCATGCACAACGAGGGCAACTACGTTATTTCCCTGGGCAACCTGTGCCGCTGGCTCGCCGAACAGGCGGAAGGTCTCGGCATCGAAGTGTTCCCCGGCTTCGCCGCCACCGAAGTGCTCTATAACGAGGACGGCTCGGTGAAAGGTATCGCCACCGGCGATTCCGGCATCGACCACAACGGCGAGAAGAAGCCCAGCTACACCCCCGGCATGGAGTTGCACGCCAAGTACACCGTGTTCTCCGAAGGCTGCCGCGGCCACCTGGGCAAAGGGTTGATGGAAAAATTCAACCTGCGTGAGGGCGTCGATCCCCAGCATTACGGCCTGGGCATCAAGGAACTGTGGGAAATCGATCCGGCCAAGCATCAGCAGGGCCTGGTGGTGCACACCGCCGGCTGGCCGCTGAGCGAATCCGGCTCCCACGGCGGCGGCTTCCTGTACCACATGGAAGACAACCAGGTGACCCTGGGTCTGATCACCGACCTGGGTTATTCCAACCCGCACGTTTCCCCGTTCGATGAAATGCAGCGCTGGAAAACCCACCCGGAAATCAAAAAATTCCTGGAAGGCGCCAAGCGCGTCAGCTACGGCGCCCGGGCCATCGCCAAGGGCGGCCTGCAGTCCCTGCCGAAGATGACCTTCCCCGGCGGTCTGCTGGTGGGCTGTGACGCCGGCACCCTGAACTTCGCCAAGATCAAGGGTAACCACACCGCCATGAAGTCCGGCATGATCGCCGCGGAAGTGATTTCCAAGGCCATCAAGGACGGCCGTGGCAGCGACGAGCTGACCGAGTACAAGAGCCAGTTCGAGAGCAGCTGGGTGTTCGAAGAGCTGCACACGCAGCGCAACTTCGGCCCGGCCCAGCACAAGTTCGGCAACCTGCTGGGTTCCGCCTTCGCGTTCGTGGACCTCAACATCCTCAACGGCAAGATGCCGTTCACGATGCGGGATACCACCCCGGACCACGACACCCTGAAGCCGGCGGATCAGTGCAAGAAAATCAGCTATCCCAAGCCGGACGGCAAACTGACCTTCAACAAACTGGATTCGGTGTTCCTGTCCAACACCAACCATGAAGAAGATCAGCCCTGCCATCTGACGCTGAAGGACCCCAGCGTGCCGATCGAGTACAACCTGCCCAAGTACGACGAACCGGCGCAGCGCTACTGCCCGGCGGGCGTGTACGAAGTGGTCGAGGACGAAAGCACCGGTGACAAGCGCTTCCAGATCAACGCGCAGAACTGTGTGCACTGCAAGACCTGCGACATCAAGGACCCCACCCAGAACATCCACTGGGTGGCGCCGGAAGGCACCGGCGGCCCGAATTACCCGAACATGTAATTCGGCGGGCTCAATCGCAACAAGAAAGGCGCCTTAACGGCGCCTTTTTTGTGTCCGGAATTTGGGCTGCGGGCCCTTGTGCGAGCACCTTGTGGGAGCGGGCCCCGCCCGCGAAAGAGTGGCTCTGCCACTCGGCAGGATACCAGAGGCCTTTATGGACCCACCGTCTAAGCTCTCTGGAATCCCGCCGGCCGGCTTTGCCGGCCTTTCGCTTGCAAGCAAGCTCCCACAAGTCGCCTAATGCTGGCCGGTCGGGCGCGACCGGCGCAGTGCGGCCGCCTGACGACGCTCGGCGCGCTGCCGCCACCATTTCTGGACGCGGCGCTCAAAGGCGTTGAGCAGGCCCAGCGGCGGCATCGCCGGCATGTACAGCTGCGGATCCGGGTAGCCGCGTTGGATTCCTTGCTTCTGTTTCATCGCTCTCTCCTTCATAACGCTCTCCTTGAAAGGTCGCCGACCGGGCACCGCCCCGGCCTATGGGAGAAAGCATGCAGGCTTCACATTGTTAACTCCAACGAAAAGAACTACATTACCCATTAAGAAATATTGAACGATTGGAGAGCCCGCCATGACCGTCGCCAAGGCCCGGCCGGAGAACGCCTCGCTGCCCCTTCTCGACACCGACACCCTGCGTACCTTCGTGGCCATCGCCGAGAACGGCAGCTTCACCCGCGCCGCCCACCAGGTGTTCCGCACCCCTTCCGCGTTGAGCATGCAGATCAAACGCCTGGAGGAAACCCTGGGTCAGAGCCTGTTCATACGCGAGGCGCGCCGGGTGTCACTGACCCCTGAGGGCGAAGTGCTGCTCGGCTACGGGCGCCGGCTGCTCAAGCTCAACGAGGAAGCGGTGGGCCGGTTTCTGGCGCCGTCGCTGGAAGGCAGCGTGCGCCTGGGCACGCCGGACGATGTGGGCACCCGGGTGCTGCCCCAGGTGCTGACCCGCTTCGCGCGCTCGCACCCGGCGGTGCAGGTGAACGTCAACGCCGGGCGCAGCATCGACCTGCTGAAACGGCTCGACGACGGCGAACTGGACCTGGCGCTGGTGACGCTGGGCCACAGCGACCTGAGCGCCAAACGCGGCGAGGTGGTGCACACCGAGCCGCTGGTCTGGGCCGGCCGCGACGGCGGCGTGGCGGTGCAGCGCTCGCCGCTGCCTCTGTCATTGGCCAACCACGGCTGTGCCTGGCGGGAGATGGCGCTGGGCGCGCTGGATAAGGCGGAAATCAGCTACCGGGTGGCGTATAACAGCGAGCACTGCGCCGGCCAGGAAGCGGCCATGCTGGCCGACCTGGCGGTGGCGCCCTTCCCCGCCAGCCTGGTGCAGCCGCCGCTGCGGGTGCTGGGCCCGGAAAGCGGCCTGCCCGCCCTGGGTGATTACCAGATCGCGCTGGTGCGCCGCGACGGCTCCGGCCCCGCCGCCGAGGCGCTGGCGGAACAGGTGGTGCAAACCTTCCGCGAGCGGCGTTGACACGCGCCGCCCCGGAACTCAGGGGTCGAGCTCTTCCTTGCCCTTCCAGACCAGGCTGTACAGGTCCTTGCGGCGGTCACGGATATTGGTGACCGAGCCTTCGCTGTGCAGCAGCTTGAGCTTTTCCAGGTCGATGTCGGCGAACAGCAGCATCTCGGTGTTGGGCACCGACTCGCTGATGGTGCCGTCGTGGGGGAAGTAAAAATCACTGGGCGAGAACACCGCGGACTGGGCGTACTGAATGTCCACGTTGTCGACGCGCGGCAGGTTGCCGACGCTGCCGGAAATCGCCACGTAGCATTCGTTCTCGATCGCCCGCGCCTGGGCGCAATGACGCACCCGCAGGTAGCCGTTCTTGGTGTCGGTCCAGAACGGCACGAACAGAATCTCCATGCCCTGCTCGGCGAGCAGCCGGCCCAGCTCCGGGAATTCCACGTCGTAGCAGATCAGAATGCCGATGCGGCCGGCGTCGGTGTCGAAAATACGCAGGCCGTCACCGCCCTGGATCGCCCAGTCCTTGCGCTCGTGGGGGGTGATGTGAATCTTCTTCTGCTGCTCCACCGAGCCGTCGCGGCGCATCAGATAGGCGACGTTATAAATGCGCCCGTCCTCTTCCAGCGGCATGGAGCCGCCGATGATGTTGATGTTGTAGCTCACCGCCATGTCCGCCATGGCGTCGCGGATTTCCTCGGTGAAGCTGGCCAGGTAGCGCACCGCTTCCACGGAATTCAGGTCGGTCTTGAGGCCCATCAGCGGCGCGCTGAAAAACTCCGGCAGCACGGCGAAATCGGCCCGGTAATCGGACAGCGAATCGATGAAGAACTCCACCTGGCTGAGCAGGTCTTCCACCGAGCGTGCGCTGCGCATGCGGCGCTGCACCACGCCCAGGCGCACCACCGAGCGGCGCGGCCAGTCGCCGTCGTCCTCCGGCTGATAGAGGATATTGTCCCACTCCAGCAGGGTAGCGTAGCCGCGCGAGCTTTCGTCCTCGGGCAGGTACTTCACCAGCAGGCGCTTGACGTCGAAACCGTTGGACAGCTGGAAGGTCAGAATCGGATCGTAAATGGTGCGGGCTTCCACTTCGGCGATGTACTCGGTCACCGTCATCTTGTCCGCGTAGTTGGTGTAGCCGGGCAGACGGCCGCCGGCCAGAATTGCCCGCAGGTTTTCTTCCCGGCACAGATCCTTGCGGGCCTCATAGAGCCGCCGGCCCAGGCGGTAACCCCGGTACTCGGGGTCGACGAACACGTCCAGGCCGTACAGCGCATCGCCCTTGCGGCTGTGCGAGCGCACCTTGTCGTCGGTGATCAGGTCTTCATAGCGGTGCGGGTTGGAGAACCGGTCGTAGCTCACCTTTACCGTCAACGCCGTGGCGATCAGCGTGCCGTTGTCCTCGATCACCAACTGCCCTTCCGGGAACAACCGGATCAGGGTGGCAATGGTTTCCTCGGGCCAGGCACCGCCGATGTCGTGGTACACCTGATCCATCAACCGGGCCAGCGCCGGGTAGTCTTCCAGGGTCAGTTGCCGCAGACGCAGGCGAGTGCTTTCTTCAGCCATGGATCTCTCCAGTGAAGGAACCGGCGGTTCCTAGGAATTAAGGGGTGGAAACGGGATTACCCACTGGCAATCACGGTTGTGCAGCGCATCCAGGCTGCTAGCGTACAGCGCCACGCCATCCGGGCGTATGAACATGGCGGCGCCGGAACGCAGGCCGATAAAACCGGACACCTGCTCGACCACATAGCCGTCCGGCTCTTCGAACTCGCAGCGCAGCGCCTCGGGAATCGGCTCGTAGCCGACCAGACCATTGGCGAGCGGGTCTTCCACGGCGCGCCGGTCACGGTACAAACCCACCGCGTCGGCGCCGATCAGCAGCACCATACCCTGGTGGAAATGCAGCAAATTGACAGGTCCCCGGGCCGGCAGGGAAAGTGTTTCCTGCCTTGAGATGATGGTATCCATAACACTCCACGGTAACGAAGAAGACAGGCGGAGGCAGCAGCCATGCAGGAAAGGATTGTAATACTTACCGGCGCCGGAATCTCGGCGGAATCCGGTATCAATACGTTTCGCGACGCCGGCGGCCTGTGGGAAAACCACCGCATCGAGGACGTGGCCACCCCGGAAGCCTTCCAGCGCGATCCGCATGGCGTGCAAAGCTTCTACAACCGGCGCCGTGAACAATTGCGTGACCCGGCGATCCAGCCCAATGCCGCCCACCGGGCGCTGGCCGAGCTGGAGCAGGCGCTGCCCGGCCAAGTGCTGGTGGTGACCCAGAACGTGGACGACCTGCACGAGCGCGCCGGCAGCCGGAACGTCATCCACATGCACGGCGAGCTGCTCAAGGCGCGCTGCCAGAGCACCGAGATACTGGTGCCCGCCGACCGCGATCTGGACCCGGCCCTGAGCTGCACCGTGTGCGGCGCCGCCGGTTGTCTGCGCCCCCATGTGGTGTGGTTCGGTGAAATGCCCCTGGAGATGGAGCGCATCTACGCCACCCTGGCCGGCTGCGAGCGTTTTATCAGCATCGGCACCAGCGGCAACGTCTACCCGGCCGCCGGCTTCGTGGCGGAAGCGCGGACCAGCGGCGCGCACACCACCGAACTCAACCTGGAGCCCTCGGAGCAGCTCACCGCGTTCCACGAACACCGTCACGGGCGCGCCACCGAGCTGGTGCCCGCCTATATCCGCGAACTGCTCGGCGATACCAGCGCCACTCTATCCCGGCAATAGGCTGATTCCTGCAACGGATTCGGCTAGACTGCCAAAATCCGTCGACACCGAAATAACAGGCATAGCCAGACTCATGAGCCAGAAGCAATTAGACGATCTCAACATCGAATCCCAGGAGGTGCTGATCACCCCCCGGGCCCTGAAGGAAAAGCTGCCGCTCAGCGAAGCGGCGGCGGAAACCGTATTCCAGGGTCGCCAGCAGATCCGCGACATCCTCGACCGCAAGGATCCGCGCCTGTTCGTGGTGATCGGCCCCTGCTCCATCCATGACCCGAAAGCGGCCATGGAATACGCCGAGCGGCTCAAGAAGCTGGCCGCCGAGGTGGACGACGCCCTGTTTCTGGTACTGCGCGTGTACTTCGAAAAGCCGCGCACCACGGTGGGCTGGAAGGGTCTGATCAACGACCCTTACATGAACGACTCCTTCAAAGTGCAGGACGGCCTGCACATTGCCCGCAAGCTGCTGCTGGACGTGGCCGAGCTGGGCCTGCCGGCGGCCACCGAGGCGCTCGACCCGACCACCCCGCAGTACATGCAGGATCTGATCTCCTGGTCGGCGATCGGCGCGCGCACCACCGAATCCCAGACCCACCGGGAGATGTCTTCCGGCCTGTCCGGCCCGGTGGGCTTCAAGAACGGCACCGACGGCAGCCTGGACGTGGCGGTCAACGCCATGCTGAGCGTCAAGCACCCGCACCGTTTCCTGGGCATCGACCCGGACGGCCGGGTGGCGCTGACCACCACCAAGGGCAACCCCTACGCCCATGTGGTGCTGCGCGGCGGCGGCGGCAAACCCAACTACGATTCGGTGTCCGTGGCCCTGGCGGAGAGCGCTCTGGAGAAAGCCGGCGTGTCCACCAACATCATGGTGGATTGCTCCCACGCCAACTCCAACAAGGACCCGAACCTGCAGCCGCTAGTGATGGAAAATATCGGCAACCAGATTCTGGAAGGCAACAAGTCGATTGTCGGCCTGATGGTGGAATCCCACCTCAAGGGCGGCAACCAGAAGCTGCCGGCCAATCTGGACGATCTGGAATACGGCGTGTCGGTGACCGACGGCTGCATCGCCTGGGACACCACCGAGCAGAGCATCCGCGATCTCGCCGACAAGGTGCGCGACACCCTGCCCCGCCGGAATCAGTAGCCGGCCTTTCGCTTGCAAGGCAAGCTCCCACAAACGAAAAAGCCCCGACCATTTGGCCAGGGCTTTTTCGTTTTCGGGGACCGCCCCCCCGCCGCGAACGGCGGGACACCGATCAAACCGTTAGCCTGCCTCTGGGTGCCAGGTCGCCGAAGCCGCCCAGCAGACCGGTCAGCAGGTCGGGCAGGTTGCCCAGCGCTTCGGTGAAGTAGGCCGCCGGATCAAGCTGCTCGGCGCCGGAGGTCGCCGGGCACAGCGCTCGGTGATCGGGTTGCTGCCGCCGATCAGCTCCTGCAGGCCGTCCAGGTTGGTGGCCGATTCCTGCGGACAGGCGATCGGGAACGACAGCGGGCCTTCGGTCAGGAAGCCGGCCGGATCGTCGAACCCTTCGGTGAAGGCCGCCGGGTCGAAGGCGCCTTCCAGATCGAACGAGGACGCCGCGGTGGGACAGAACTGAGCGACCACGTCGGTGGGATCCGGCGCGCCGCGATTTCTTCCGGCAGGTCACGGGTTGAGGGCGTCGGCGAATTGCCGGAGACGTCACCGCCCCCGCCGCTTCCGCCGCCGCAGGCGGTCAGCAGCAGCGCGAGCACGCCACCACCGATGAGATGTTTGATGTTGGTATCCATGGTTTACCCCTCCCTGTTTTACTTCTTAGTCGCCATGCCCCCGAAATGGAGACTGACTTTGCGACTATGGAATGGGTATGCAAAGCGATATATATGCACGCCATTTGCGGGTATGTAATAAAGCGTAGCGGTGATAATCGGACGGTTATCCGGCGCGACTCCCGGAAACCTTGGTTTACCGGAGAAGCGCCCGAGGGTACGGCCGTGCCAGCACCGCGGCTAGCGCGGGGCCGGCACCATGGTGTCCAGCACGCGAAGGAAGGTGGCGGGCTCCGGGCGCACCCGGTAATTGTCGGCCAGGTCCACGTAGCAGATCTCGCCGCGGGCGTCGGTGATCAACACCGTGGGCAGCACCGTGTCCGAGGGGTAGCCGAACAGCTCCAGACCCAGGGGCGTGCCACCGAGGTCGAGGATGCGCAGTTGCCGGGCGGCGTCCAACTGGGGGTCCACCCACCACTCCATCGGCACGCCCAGGCGGGCGGCAAGCCGCCCGGTCCGGGCGCCGGGCTGGGCGCTGACCAGGATAATGCGGGCACCGCGTCGTTCCAGCTGCGGGCGACGCCGGGCCAGCTCGCGCACCTGGGCCATGCACACCGGGCACCAGTTGCCACGGAAAAACAGCATCACCGCCGGCGCCCCGTGCAGCGAAGTGGTCGACACCGGCCGCCCCTCCAGATCCCGGAACGCCAGCGGCGGCAGCAACTGGCCGGGCCGCGGGCCGTCGGCGGCGTCGCGCTGCAGGGGGCTGTACCAGAACAGGTAGGCGCAAAGACCGAGCAGGCCCATCCCAGTGTACAACCAGGCCAGCCAGCGGGGATCACCGAGCGATAAGGTACCCAGCAGGGTCACCGCCGCGCCCAGCCAGGCGCACAGGGTCGCCAGCGGCAAGTGCGGGCTGGTGCGCGCCGGGCCCAGGCTGACCAGCCAGCCCAGCAACACCAGAATCGGCACGTTGACCAGCAGCGGGCCGGCCCACAGCCAATGCCGGTCCTGCCAGCCCAGCCACAGGGCATGGGCACAGATAAACAACGAGGCAAATGGGTACAACGAAATGAACAACGCTTTGACGCGCGCCATGATCCCCCCTCAAGCGGTGCGGTACAGCAGACGGCTTTTTATTCGTATATAAAACAGAGACTAAGTGGTCAACGGACGATGGACAAGACAGAATAGCGTTCTCGCAATGTCCCGGTCCGAGGTTCCATGAGTTCGGAATCCGTTTCCCTGCGCGATCGCTGGCGCCACATCATTTTCGGCACCGATACGCCGGCAGGGCAATATTTTGATCAGCTGCTGATCGTCGCCATTCTCGCCAGCGTCGCGGCGGTGATGCTGGACAGCGTGCAGTCCATTCATCAGCAATACGGCACCTGGCTGTACGGCGCGGAATGGTTCTTTACGCTGCTGTTCACCTTTGAGTACATGATCCGCCTGTGGGTCAGCGACCGGCCGCTACGTTACGCGCGCAGCTTTTTCGGGGTGGTGGACTTGCTGTCGATCATTCCCACCTACCTAAGCCTGTTTCTGCCGGGCGCCAACTACCTGCTCACCATCCGCGCGCTGCGCGTATTGCGGGTGTTCCGGGTGCTCAAGCTGGCCCACCTGATGACCGAGGCCAACGAGCTCGGCGCCACCCTGGTGCGCACCCGCCGCAAGATCGGCATCTTCATGTTCTCGGTGGTGATCGTGATCATCATCTTCGGCAGCTTGATGTATCTGGTGGAGGGGCCGGCCAACGGTTTCACCAGCATTCCTCGCAGCATCTACTGGGCCATCGTCACCATCACCACGGTGGGCTACGGCGATATTTCACCGCAAACCTCGCTGGGCCAGGCGGTGGCGTCCATGGCGATGATCACCGGTTACGCCATCATCGCCGTGCCCACCGGCATCGTCACCGCGGAAATGTCCAAGGCGAGCATGGCCCGGCGCTACGAGCGCGAGTGTCCCAACTGCCACCGTCATGACCATGATCCGGACGCCCGCTTCTGCAAGCAGTGCGGCACCGGCCTGCCCAAGCCCGGACAGGAAGGCGCGGGCTAGAGCGCGCCGAGCTCGAAGGTTTCGCCGTCGGAATCCACCACCAGACGGGCGCCGCCGCCCTGCTCTTCGCGGCGCGCCCAATCCACCAGCTGGTAGAAAATATTGCGTGAGATGAGCGCTTCCAGGTTGTCGCGCACATGCACGTAGGGCGCCGGCTCGCCGCTGTCGGCGTCGGTCTCCACCCGTAACGGATGGCGCGCGCCCGCCACCACATGGGTCCCCACATTGGTGGTGAACACCAGCTTCTCGCGGTCGCCGTCGGTGACGCGCTCCACGTCGGTGGCGACAAAGGGGGCGTCATCCACCTTGATGCACAGCTTTTCCACCGGCGTGACCAGAAAATAGTCGTCGCCTTCGCGCAGCAGAATGGTGGAGAACAGCTTGACCATGCGCTCGCGCTGAATCGGCGATTCCTGGTAATACCAGGTGCCGTCGCGGGCGATGCGCATATCGATATCGTCCTGGCGTTCCGGCTGCCATTTGTGCACCGGGGGCAGCCCCTGTTCGTCCTGGTCGGCTTTTTCCAGCAGCGCCAGTAATTCCTCGGCTTTGCTCATCGAAATTCCTTATTTGCCGCGCTGGCCTTTGTTGCCCATGCGGATGCCGATCTCGATCAGGAAATCGAGAAAGTCGTCCTTGTCCTCGATCAGGCGCTGATAGAACGGCGACTGCATCAACGCAACGGCGCCGTGCGCCAGAGCCCAGGCGGAGCAGATATGATAGATGGCGGGCACCGGCTCCAGGGAACCTTCCTGGATGCGGGCCTCGACGATGTGGTTGAGCTTCTCGAAATTGGCTTCGCGGATGCGGTGCAGTTTGTCCACCAGCTCGGGCACGGCGTGATCCTTGATCACTTTGTTTTCCAGCCGGTCGAACAACTGGTAGCGGGCCGGATCGCTGATCCGGAAGCGGAAGTATTCCCGCGCCAGGGTTTCCTTGTCGTCGGACTCGGAGATGTCCTGGAACAGCGACGCCAGATCCTCCTCGTAACGAAGCATCAACAGCAGGTAGATCTGGTTCTTGGTCTCGAAGTGCTTGTAGATGGTGCCCTTGCCAATGCCCACCCGGTCGGCGATGTTCTCCACCGTGACGCGGTCCTCGCCCTGCTCCAGAAACAGAATCAGTGCGGCGTCCAGAATTTCCTGCTCGCGCTGCCGGAATTCCTGCGCCTTACGCGTGGCTTTTTCCAAGTCACCCATCTATACCTCCTCGTTTATGGGCTAGATTACCATAACCACGCCCTCTGCACGTTACCTCCAGGGCGGTTACAATCAAGTGAGTTTTGTGGAGGAGCACTGGCAATGGTCGACCTGAAAGCGGAATTCCCGTTGCACCAAGACGTGCTGTATCTCAACCACGCCGCCGTGGCCCCCTGGCCCCGCCGCACCCGCGACGCGGTGGTCGCCTTCGCCGACCAGAACATCCAGGTGGGCGCCCGGGACTACCCGCAATGGGCGCGCGTGGAGCAACGTCTGCGCGACCGTCTCGGTTGGTTGATCAACGTCGAGCCGGCGGACGTGGCGCTGCTCAAGAACACCTCCGAAGGGCTGTCGGTGATCGCCCAGGGGCTCGATTGGCGGGCCGGCGACCAGGTGGTGATCAGCGATCAGGAGTTCCCGTCCAACCGGATTCCCTGGCAGGCCCTGGCCGACCAGGGCGTCGAGGTGGTGGAAGTGGACGTGAGCGGCCCGGACGCCGAACAACGGGTGATCGACGCGATCGGCGAACGCACCCGTCTGGTATCGCTGTCCTCGGTGCAGTACGGCAGCGGTATCCGCCTGAACCTGGCGCCGATCGGCCGCGCCTGCCGGGACAGCGGCGTGCTGTTCTGCGTGGACGCGATCCAGAGCCTGGGCGCGGTGCGCTTCGACAGCGGCGAGGTGTACGCGGATTTCGTGGTCGCCGACGGCCATAAATGGATGCTCGGCCCGGAGGGCCTGGCGCTGTTCTACTGCCGGCCGGCGGTGCGTGAGCGCCTGCGGTTGCGGCAATTCGGCTGGCATATGATCGCCAACGCCGGCGACTACAGCCAGACCGGCTGGCGGGTGGCCGAGGACGCGCGCCGCTTTGAATGCGGCAGCCCGAACATGCTCGGCGCCCACGCCCTGGACGCCTCCCTCTCTCTTTTTCAGGAACTGGGCATGGACACCGTGGCCCGGGCCCTGGCGGAGCGAATCGGCTATCTGGACAGCGCCCTGCGCGACCGCGGCGCCGAGGTGCTCAGCCCGGCGCAAGCGGAACGGCGCGCCGGCATCGTCACCTTCCGGCTGATGGACGAGGCCCCCGCGGACACCCGGGCGCGGCTGCAGGCCGGCGGCGTGGTGTGCGCGGAACGGGGCGGCGGCGTGCGTTTCTCGCCGCACTTCTATACTGACTATTCGGTCATGGATCGCGCGGTGGCGCTACTGTAGGATCACGCCATGAATTCCCAGCGACTCTACCAATGGCTCTGTGAACGTCTCCAGCGGCAACCGGACCACTCCGACTGGCCGCTCGGCGACCTGGAAAGCCAGCGCGCCCAGCTGCGCCCCTGCGATGTGCTGCTGGTGGACGGCGACAGCCCTCTGGACCGCCGTCTGAAGGTGCTCACCGGCAGCCGCTTTTCACGGGTGCTGCTGTACATCGGCCGTCCCCATGAAGTGGCGGACCCGGCCCTGCGCTCGCTGCTGGCGGATTACCTGCCCTGCCGGCCGGACACCCAGCTGGTGCTGGACGCCAGCCTGGAGCGCGGGCTCTGCGTTCGCGACCTGAGCAATCTCCACGATCTGCACCTGCGGGTCTGCCGGGCGCGGAATCTGTCCGAGGCGGAATGCCAGGACGCCTTGCGCTTCGCCATCAGCCGCGTGGGCACCGGCACCCAGCACACCTGGAGCACGCTGGCGCTGCTGTGGTTGCTGCCCTGGCGCACCCTGGCGCGCCACGCCCGCCGGCGGCTGCTCAACCGCTGGGCCAACGACCTGTTGCGGGCCATCACCGGCACCGCCGTGGGCGAGGCCTTCGCCTTTATCCAGTTTCCGGTGCATCCGCTGGTCAAGGAACCCGGCGACGCCGGGACCCGGCTGCTGCGCCTGCAGCCCCGGGTGTTCCACGCCGCCGACTTCGATCACTCGCCCTACTTCGATGTGATCAAGGCGCCCTACCTACTCGACAAAGTGCCCACCGGCTTCGGCGCCCTGCCCTGGAAAGGCAACGCCGGCGCCCTGGCGCCGGAGCAGCGTAAACGTCACTTATCCGTGGTGGACGGCTAGCCCCGGCCGCCGCCCGCCGCGCGCCAGACCCGCCAGCACCAGCAGAGCCAGCCAGCCCCAGCCACCGGCACCGCCGCCGCCATCGCCGCCACCGGACCCGCCGGTGTCGCCGCCACGGCTGCTTTCCTGGCCGGCCGCCGCCGGCGTCACGAAGGCGCGGGTATCGCCGGCCGGGAAATCACCGTTGGCGGCGCCCGCGTCCAGGAACACCCGGCCGCTGCCCTCGCCGGTCAGCGCCAGGCTCAGGGTGCGGCTTTCGCCGCGCGCCAGGTCGCCCAGGTCGCAACGCACCGGCTGGGTGTCGGTGCAGCCCGCGGGCAGGCTGTCGTAATCCCAGCCGGCGGGCACCTGGAAGCTCGCCCAGGCGTTATAGGCGTCGCGGTGCTGCGCCTGGTTGGTGATCTCCGCGCGGACCGAAACGGTGCCGCCGCTACGGGTGGCGGTGGCTTCCAGCGTCATATCCGGCACATCGCTGAACACCGGTGAGAACTGCTCGGTGTCGGCGCTGTAATAGTCGTGGCTGTCGCTGATCGGGGTCACCGTGACCCGGTCGGTGAAGGTACCGCCGTGGGTGGGGGTCAGCCACAGGCGGTGGCTGTTGCTGACCGCGCCGGTGGACAGTTCCGCCGCGCCCAGGCAATCGGTGTAGCCGCCGCGGGCGGTGCACTGCAGATCGTCGGCGCTGACCCGCAGGCCGGCCTTGTGGTGGATCCGGATGCCCACCTGGCGGGCGTCGTTGACCTGGCTCAGGTTGCTGACCCGGGTGTCCATGGACAGCGCCCGCCCGGGGCCGGTGTAGAGGCTTTCGCCCTCGGATTCGCTGTGCAAATCCACCATGGCGCCGGAGGAGGTGCTCTCGATCCAGCCCAGATAGGCGCTCACCCGGGTGTAGACCGCCGGCACGCCGGACGCGCACCGCTCGGTGCCGTAGCTAGTGACGCCCACCAGCCAGGTGCGCCCGTCCTGCTGGAAGATCAGCGGCCCGCCGCTGTCGCCCCGGCAGGTGTCCTGGTTGGTGCCGTTCACCGGGTTTCTTTCGGCGGCGCAGATCTGTCCGGAGGTGAGACTGTTCCAGTAGGTGCCGCACTGCTGCGGCGACACGTAATCCAGACCGGCCTGCTGCAGGGTGTCGGACATGCTGCTGGTTTCGGTCTGCCCCCAACCCAGCGCCACCAGGGCCTCGTCCGAGGAACCGGCGCGCAACGCTTTCATCTCGTCCGCCTTGGCCAGGTCCAGGGGCTCCAGCCGGGAGGCCGAGGACAGCTCAAGCAGGGCCAGGTCGTTGTGGTACACGCCGGTGCGGTAGTGCTCGTGCACGCGCACCGAGCGCACCGCCAACCGTTCCGGGGCCTGCTCATGGCGATTCAGGTGCCCGAGGGAGACATACAGGTCGCTGGCGGCGTAGTCGTCCACGCAGTGCGCGGCGGTGAGCACCCAGCGCGGCGCCACCAGGGCGCCGCCGCAGCGGGTGTACCCGTAACTGGCGCCGCCGATCTCGATTTCCGCCACCCAGCTGCGCGCCGTGGGGACCGGGTCCCCACCGATGATACGCGGCGTCATGGTGTCGTCCGCGCCGAACGCCACGCCGGAGAGAAGCCCTGAAGCCACAATGAATGAGATTATAAGATTACGCATAGCCCGACCCGCCTAGTGTTAAGTTCGTACTCGGCGGATACTAGGTCACGCTTAGTGGCGATTACTAGAGTAGTTGGATGATATCAGTACGACATCATTCTTATTTGTGACTCAACGCATAGGTAATTCGTGCCCTAACGCACAAAAAAACACCGGGCTAAGCCCGGTGTTTTCGGTTCTGGTAGGAAAAAAGGGTGAAAAGCGTACTAGTCGGCGACCACGCCGCAGGCCATACGCGGTCCGCCGCCGCCCAGGGGTTTGGGCTGATCGCTGTAGTTGTCGCCGCCGGCGTGCACCATCACCGCGCGGCCTTTCAGGTCGTCCATCTCCAGCCGGGGTGCGAGAACCGGCAGCGTGGCGCGGCCCTCATCGTCCACGTACAGCGCCGGCAGGTCGCCCAGGTGGCCGTCGCCCCAGGGGGTGCCGTGGCGGCCGCTGTTGTCCGGGTCGAAATGGCCGCCGGCGGCCAGGGCCGGCACCGTGTCGCCGTCCTTCTCGCCGGGCTGGCAGGTGGGGTTCTGATGAACGTGGAACCCATGGATGCCCTCGTCCAGATCCTTCAGATCCGGCGTGAACACCAGGCCGTATTCGCTCTCGGTGACGGTGACCGTGCCGACACTGTCACCGGGGCCTTCGTCGGTGGCTTCGTGCAGGGTGATGGTGGTGGCCGCCTGGGTGGTGCCGGCAACGGCGCCGGCGAACAGAGCGAGTAACAGGTGTCGATTGCGCATAGTCATGCCTTCCTTGTGTCGTCGATGGTTGATCACACTGTCACATCCTAGGGCCTGTTCACACTACTTGCATCACGCCTGTTGCGGCTAAAAAGCCACCCATCAAGGCGCGAAGAGAGAAGTTTGGTGACTCCAAATGAACGACGAGCAACGCGGAGGGGTGGCTTTTTAGCCGCAACCCGAAGGGCTGGAGCCCTTTTTGCCCCCAGCGTCGTTGTCGGTCGCTTATTTGGAATGACCAAACGGCGCTCCCTCCGCCTAGCTGGAAGCAAAAAGGGCATCCAGCAGGCGCGATGCAAGTAGTGTGAACAGGCCCTCATCCGTGGACACGCATTTAAAGCAAAACCGTCACCGTGGGCGTTAAACACCTAAGGTTTTACGGTTTTTCCCTGTTTTTTACGTTCCTGGTCCGGGTCATCTTTAAGTGCCAGCTCCAAGGCCTCAATAGCGCCACGAACTTCTTAGTTATTCCCCTCATAAGCGCCTTTCTTATTTCATAAAAGTATCGAACCTTCACTTTCACAAGTTTCCTGGAATGAAGAGACCGGCGGACACCGCTGTTTTACCGGGTGCCGCCGCCGTGAGCGTCTTGTGAAGTTTTCACTCCCGGGCCTAGGCTTGAAGCCAGCAAAGGATTGAACACCACCCAGGAGGCAACATGGCCAAGAAGGCAGCCAAGAGCGACCGGAAAACCGTTAAAGGAAATGGCGGAGAAACCCACCAGACCGCCGGGGGCGAAGTGCCCACCCTGACCACCAAGCAGGGCGTGCCGGTGGCCGACGACCAGAACACCCTCACCGTCGGCGAGCGCGGCCCCGCCGCCCTGGAAGACTTCCACTTTCGCGAGAAACTATTCCACTTCGATCATGAGCGCATTCCCGAGCGCGTCGTGCACGCTCGCGGGTTCGCGGCGCACGGCTACTTCGAGAACTACGCGCCGCTGGACAAACTGACCCGCGCCGGATTGTTCCAAAAAAAGGGCCAGCGCACGCCGGCGTTCGTGCGTTTTTCCACGGTGGCCGGCAATAAGGGCTCCGGGGATCTGGCGCGCGACGTGCGCGGCTTCGCCGTAAAGCTGTACACCGAGGAAGGCAACTGGGACATCGTCGGCAACAACATTCCGGTGTTCTTCATCCAGGACGCGATGAAGTTCCCGGACCTGATCCACGCCGCCAAGCAGGAACCGGACCGGGGCTTTCCCCAGGCGCAGACCGCCCATGACAATTTCTGGGATTTCATCTCCCTGACGCCGGAAAGCATGCACATGGTCATGTGGATTATGTCCGACCGCACCATCCCGCGTTCGCTGCGTTTCATGGAAGGGTTCGGCGTGCACAGCTTCCGCATGGTCAACGCCAAGGGCGAGTCCACCTTCGTGAAATTCCACTGGAAGCCCAAACAGGGCATGCAGTCGGTGGTCTGGAACGAAGCTCTGAAAATCAACGGCGCCGATCCGGATTTCCATCGCCGGGACATGTGGGGCGCGATCGAATCCGGCGACTACCCGGAGTGGGAACTGGGCCTGCAGATTTTCGACGAAAAGTTCGCTGAAAAATTCGATTTCGACGTGCTCGACCCCACCAAGATCATTCCCGAGGAAGAAGTGCCGGTGACCCCGGTGGGCCGCCTGGTACTGAACCGCAACGTGGACAACTTTTTCGCCGAAACCGAGCAGGTGGCCTTCTGTACGCAGAACATCGTGCCGGGCATTGATTTCACCAATGATCCGCTGCTGCAAGGCCGCAACTTTTCCTACCTGGATACCCAGCTCAAGCGTCTCGGCGGCCCCAACTTCACCCATATTCCGATCAACGCGCCCAAGTGCCCCTATCACACCCTGCAGCAGGACGGGCACATGGCGATGGAGAACCCCAAAGGCCGCGCCAACTACGAGCCCAATTCCTGGGGCGGTGCCGAAGGCGGCCCGCGCGAAAACCCGCAGCGCGGTTTCCACAGCTACCCGGCCGAGGAAGCGGGCACCAAGCAGCGCCTTCGCCCGGAAAGCTTTTCCGACCACTACAGCCAGGCGCGCCAGTTCTATATCAGCCAGACCGAGGTGGAACAGGACCACATCACCGACGCCCTGGTGTTCGAACTGAGCAAAGTGGAGACCGTGGCGATTCGCGCGCGCATGGTGTCGCACCTGCGCAACATCGACGACGACCTGGCCAAGAGCGTGGCCAAGGGCCTGCGGCTGAGTCCGCTGCCGCGCGCCGCCGACGCCGCGCGGCCCACCCGCCCGGACCTGAACGCGTCGCCGGCACTGAGCATTCTGCTCAACCAGCCGGAAACCTTCTCCGGCCGCAAGATCGGCTTGCTGGTCAGCGACGGCGCCGACGCCGCCCTGCTCACCGCACTGGAGAAAGCGGCCAAGAAGGAAGGCGCCAAAGTGGCCTATGTGGCGGCCTCCGTGGGCGGCGTGAAACTCAGCGACGGCAGCTGGCTGGAAGCCGATGAAAAAATCGACGGCGGCCCCTCGGTGGTGTTCGACGCGGTGGCGCTGGTGCTTTCGGAAAAAGGCGCCCGCGAACTGGCGGCGATGCCCCCGGCCCGCGACTTCGTCAGCGACGCCCTGGCGCACAAGAAGTTCATCGGCTTCACCGAGGAAGCGGTGGACCTGCTGGGCCTGTCCGGCCCGGACGGCGCCGGCGCGGAAGGCCTGGTGCCGCTGGACAAGGCCAGCGACGCCGGCCGCTTCCTGACCCTGTGCCGGAACCTGCGTTGCTGGACCCGGGGCGAGTGAACCGAGGTAGCGCAAACCTGACCGGAGCGGGATACTGGTGGAAACCAAGAGGGCCTGACGGCATGTCCCCGAAACCTCCCACTCCGGTCAACACTGTGATCATCACACATCACTCAAAGGTGCTGGACCGGCATTTGGGAGTGCCGCTGGTCGGCCTGTGGATCGGCCTGTTCGCTCTGTCGTCGGTGTTTGCGGCCCTGTTCCTCGCCTTCACGCTGGTTTTCAACCAGTTCCAGGATTCGTTCGTCAGCGCCGCCAAGGCGCAATCCGGGGTGCTGTTTGCGATCACCGGCGGGCTGCTGCTGGCCGCGGGGCTGGCGGTGACCCGGGCAGTCGCGGCGCACCGGGCAGCCCGCCCGGCTCACCTTCCCCGCTATCTAGGCGTGGCGCTGTTTGCTCTTCTGGGGTTTCTTGGCGTCAGACTGTACGGCTATTACCAAGCCTATCAGGCGGGCCTGATCAGCCTGATCGGTCTCGGCGACCGCCCTTTCACATTCAACGGCCCGGCCCCGCACGACGCGCTGTTGTTCTTCGATTTCCAATTCGCGGTGTCCGCCTTGCACACCCTGCTGGTGTTGCTGGGTGGACTGATGCTGGCGGCCATACTGATCGCAACGATGCGACGCACACCGCTGGCGCGCCTCGACGTCTGGCTCACCGTGTCCGGCGTGTACGCCGCCTTTCTGATTGTTATCTGGCTGGGGGCGTTTTTCGCCTTTTATCTCAGCGGCCGGCTTTATGGCTGATCGGCAAGCCCGACCACTGACGCCGTTCAGGGCGTGTCGTCTCCCTCCGGCGTGCCGTTCTCATCCGCACTGTCGTCGGCATCGTCGTCCGAGGCGGCGGGCAGAGCACGGCGCGCCTTGGCGCCCAGGTCGCGCAGCTTGTGGGCCTGACCGAGAAGGTTACCGCGGCCTTCGGTGAGCCGTTTGTAGGAGGTTTCCCAGGACTGCTGCGCCTTGTCGATCTTGTCGCCCACATCCGACAGGGACTCCGCCACCAGTGACACCTGGTCGCAGATGCGGCCGGCGCGGCTGGCGATGTCCAGCGCGTTACGGTTCTGGTACTCGTAGCGCCAGATGTTCTGAATGGTGCGCAGGGTGACCAGCAGCGTGGTGGGACTGACCAGCACGATATTGCGCTCGTAGGCCTCGGTATAAAGGCCCGGATCCGCTTCCATGGCGGTCATGAAGGCCCCTTCCACGGGGATGAACAGCAGCACGAAATCGAGGCTGCGCACCCCTTCCAGGCCGCTGTAATTCTTCGCGTCCAGGCCCTTGATGTGGGCGCGCAGGGAGCTGAGGTGCTGTTCGCGGGCGAGGCCGCGCTGTTCGTCGTCCTCGGCGGACACGTAGCGCTCGTAGGCCACCAGCGACACCTTGGCGTCGATCACCACGTCCTTGCCTTCCGGCAGATGCACGATGGCGTCCGGCAGGCGCCGTTCGCCGCTCTCCCCTTTCAGCGCCACCTGGGTATCGTATTCGCGGCCCTTGGTGAGCCCGGAGCTTTCCAGCACCCGCTCCAGAATCATCTCGCCCCAGTTGCCCTGGGTTTTCACCTGGCCCTTGAGCGCCTCGGTGAGATTGCGCGCGTCCTGGTGCATCTGCTGGTTGAGGCTTTTCAGGTGTTGCAGTTGTTCGGTGAGCGCCGCCTGGGCACGGGCATCGTCGCCGTGGATCTGATCCACCCGGCGACGGAACTCCGAGAGCTGCTCGCGGAACGGCTGCAACAGCCCGTCCAGCCCCTCGCGGTTCTTTTCCTCGAACTGCTTGCTGCGCTGTTCGAAGATTTTCGCCGACAGATTCTCGAATTCATGGCGCAGCTGTTCGCGGCTGTTTTCCAGAAAGGTGAGCTTGTCCTGCTGGCCGGCCAGCCGCTCATCCAGCCGGGCTTTATCGGCGCGCGCCTGGGCCAGGCTCTGCTCGCTTTCCCGCAGCCGTTGCTCAAGATGCCGCTGGCGCTCGTCCTGCTGCTGGTGCTGCCGGTGGCGCTCTTCCGCCAGGGCGTCGAGACGGTCACGGGCCTGATCCCGCTCGCCGCGCAGACGGTTCAGGGCGCCGCGCGTGATCAGTAGCGCGATCAGGGCGGTCACCGCCGCCGACAGGGCGCCGGTGAGAATCCATACGGTCAGATCGTTCATCGCGCCGCCTTGTTGAACAGGGTGTAGAAATTGTCCCGGGTCAGCGCCGCCAGCTCGGCCACCGGAATGCCCTTGAGCTCCGCCACGCACTCGGCCACCCGGGCCACGTAACGGGGTTCGTTGGGTTTGCCGCGATACGGCACCGGCGCCAGCCAGGGGGAGTCGGTTTCGATCAACAGGCGCTCCAGCGGCACCTGACGCACGGTGTCGCGCAGCGCCTCCGCGTTGCGGAAGGTGACGATGCCGGAAATGGAAATATAGAAGCCCAGCGCCATGGCCTGCTCGGCCATATCCAGGTCTTCGGTGAAACAATGCAGCACCCCGCGCACCTCGCCTGCGCCGTGCTCGCGCAACAGCGCCAGGGTGTCCTCCTTGGCGCCGCGGGTGTGGATGATCAGCGGCAGGCCGGTGCGGCGGGCGGCGCGGATGTGCTCGATAAAGCGGTCCCGCTGCCAGTCGCGCTGTTCCTTGGCGTAAAAATAATCCAGGCCGGTCTCGCCGATCGCCACCACCCGGGGGTGGTCGGCCAGGCGCACCAGCTCATCGGCGTCCGGCTCGCGGGAGTCCTTGTAGAGCGGGTGCACGCCCACGGTGGCGTGCACGTCGGCGTGGCGCTCGGCCAGCTCACGGACCCGGGGAAAGGTTTCCAGGTCGACACCGATGCACAGCATATGGCTGATGCCATCGGCGCGGGTGGCGGCCATCATGGCGTCGAAATCACCGTCGTAGGCATCCAGATTAAGACGGTCCAGGTGGCAGTGGGAATCCACCAGATCGGGACGATCAACAGCGGTGTCGGACATCAACGGTTCGGCTCCTGTCGCGGATAGCGGGAAAACCGCAAGGGTAGCGGGGAGCGACCGCGAACGCTACATGGTGTGGGTGGGACGGTCCGATTGCAGCGAGCCGGCCAAGTGGTTTTCGATGGTGCGGCGGGCGGTGTCGTCCTGGTCGGAAAACTGCACGCCGATACCGGCGCTGCGGTTGCCCTGGGCGCCCTGGGGCGTGATCCACACCACCTTGCCGGCCACCGGAATTTTTTCCGGCTCGTCCATGATATTGAGCAGCAGGAAGATTTCCTCGCCCAGCTTGTAGTTCTTGTCGGTGGCGACGAACAGACCGCCGTTGGTGACGAAAGGCATGTAAGCCGAATACAGGGCCGCCTTGTCCTTGATGCTCAATGACAGAATGCCGCTGCGGCCTCCGGGCATTTTCATGCGATCGCTCCCCCTGACAAACCCTTTAGCGTTATTGGAATGGTCTCAGCAGATTAGAAGCCGCCGGCGGCAGCGTCAACGCCCACCAGGACCAGCAACCATTGTTCCATCAGCAGCTCTTTATTCGGGTTGGCGCCGCCCATCAGCTGCCGGCGCCCTTCCATGACCCGCTGGGCGGCGCGCAGCAGCCGCGCCGGCGGAAGCTGCGCCGCCAGTTGTCTGAGTATCGGCTCCACCTTGGGATCCTGAACCCCGGCCGGGTCGGCCTGCTCCACCTTATCGCCGAGGGCGGCCAGCACCGAGGCCCGGGCCAGCCAGCCGTACAGCACCCCGGCCATCACGCGCGGGTCGTGGGCGGCCAGCGCCTGACCGCCCTGGGCCGGCGACAGGCGCCCCTGGGCCACCGACAGCAATTGCCCGGCGAGCTGCTCGCGGGCCGCGAACCAGTCCGCCTGCTGCAGTTCCAGAGCCCGCAACGGCGCGCCCTGGGCGGCGGCCAGCAAGGCCGGCGCCTCCTTTTCGCCGGCCTGAGGCACCAGCCACTCCAGCGCCGCCGCCGGTTCCGGCAGCGGCAGATGCCGCTGCTGGCAGCGGCTGCGTATGGTCGGCAACAGCAGGCTGGGCTGGTGGCTGACCAGGATCAGCACCAGACCCCGGCCGGGCTCCTCCAGGGTCTTGAGCAGGGCGTTCTGGGCGCTGCGGTTCAGCCCCTCGGCGGGGGCGATCAACGCCACCCGGGCGCCGTTGTACTGGGCGGTGCGGGTACCGAACTCCACCAGACGGCGCACCTGATCGATCTTGATGCCCAGGCTGGTGCCTTCCGGCACCAGGGTGTGCGCGTCCGGGTGGGTGCCGGCGGCGCTCAGATGGCAGCCGTGGCACTGGCCGCAGGCCAGCCCGGCGCTGGGGTTTTCGCACAGCAGCGCCTGGGCCAGGGATTGGGCAAGGCGGAACTTGCCGCTGCCGGCGGCGCCGGCCAGCAGCAACGCATGGGGCAGACGGCCCTGGGCGTGCTGTTCCAGCAGCCGCTGCATCTCTTCCCGGTGCCAGGGACAGGGCACCTGGATGGGGGCGTTCAGCGCCACTGCAACATCTCCTGAAGGTGGTTCTCGAGTTGCGCGCGCACCTGATCCAGGCCGACGCCGGCGTCCACCACCCGGAACCGGTCCGGTTCGCCGGTGGCGCGCTCAAGGTAGCACTGGCGCACCCGTTCGAAAAAGGCCGCCTGCTCCCGTTCGATACGGTCCGGGCGGGAGCGTTTGCCGGCCCGCGCCAGGCCCTCCGCCACCGGCACGTCGAACAGCAGGGTGCGGTCCGGCGTCAGCCCCTGAAGCACCAGGCGCTCCAGCGCGGCGATGCGCTCCCGGTCGAGGCCCCGGCCGGCGCCCTGGTAGGCCCAGGTGGCGTCCATGAAGCGGTCGCAGAGCACCCATTCGCCGCGCGCCAGCGCCGGCCGGATCAGCGCCGCCAGATGCTGCGCCCGGGCGGCGAACACCAGCAGCAGCTCGGTGGTGTCGTCCATGGCTTCCGGGCCGGGGTCGAGCAGCACCTGGCGGATCCGTTCGGCCAGATCGGTGCCGCCGGGTTCGCGGGTCACGGTGACGGGGACGCCCGCGTCGCGCAGGCGCTCGGCGAGCCACGCCAGGTTGGAACTCTTGCCGGCGCCCTCGCCGCCTTCCAGCGTGATAAAACGCCCGCTCACGGTTGCGGCTCCGGGCTGGAGCGGTAATTCTCGCGCCGCTTGAGCTGATACTCGCGCACCGCGCGTTGGTGTTCCGCCAGGGTGCGGGAAAATTTATGGCTGCCGTCGCCCCGGGCCACGAAGAAGATGTCCTCGGTGGGCTCCGGGCTCACCGCCGCGAGGATCGACTCGCGGCTGGGCATGGCGATCGGCGTGGGCGGCAGGCCGCTGATCGCGTAGGTGTTGTAGGGGGTTTTGCGGCGCAGGTCGGAGCGGCGGATATTGCCGTCGTAGTCGGTGCCCATGCCGTAAATCACGGTGGGATCGGTCTGCAGCCGCATGCCCTTGCGCAGGCGGTTGATAAACACGCCGGCGATGCGGCCGCGCTCCGCCGGTACCGCGGTCTCTTTCTCCACGATGGAGGCCATGATCAGCGCCTCATAGGGCGTGTCGTAGGGCAGATCCTCATCGCGGGCCGCCCAGGCCTGATCAAGAATCCGCTGCTGGCGCTCCAGGGCGCGGCGCAGCAGATCCACATCGCGGGTGCCGCGCGTGTAGAAATAGGTCTCCGGCGCGAACCAGCCCTCCGGGTGAGCACCGGGCCGGCCCAGGCGGGCCATCACCGCGGCGCCGTCCAGGTCCACCAGGGTGTGCTCTATGCCCTCCAGGCCGGCCAGACGGGCGCGCCATTCGCGGAAATTCCAGCCTTCCACCAGGGTCACGCTGCGTTGCAGCACGTCGCCACGGTCGATTTTTTCCAGCAGCGTGAGCAGGGAGTCGCCGGGGCTGAGCTGGTATTCGCCCACGTGCAGGCGGGCGTCGATGCCGGTGAAGGCACTGTAGAGCCGCGCCGCCCAGCGGCGCAGACGGGCTTCCGGCGGCTCACCGAGCAAGCCGTCGGCGCGCATTCCCGCCAGCAGACCGTTGAACGAAGAGCCCGGCGCCACTTCCACCAGCACCGGCTCTTCCAGGGGCAGCGGCCGGTGCAAATAGCCGCTCACCCAGAAGCCGGCCAGAGGGATGCCGACCAGGAGCAACAACAGCAGCAACCCGAACATTCGTATTTTTCGGCGCATCTATGAAAAAAGAACCTCGAAGTCTTCTTGGAATTGTCGCACCGGCGCGGTGACCGGCCAGACCCATTGCGCCAGTTTACGCACCGGCAGCACCCCGACAACACTGTTGATCAGAAAAACGCTGTCGGCGGTGCGCAGATGTGACAGCGGACGCAGCCGCACCTGCACCGGGCGGCCCTGCTCGCCGGCGCGCGCCAGCAACCAGGCACGGCCGACGCCGGCCACCCCGGCGGCGTCCAGGGCCGGCGTCCACAGGGTATCGCCGAACAGCGCGAACAGGTTCATGGCGGTGGCTTCCAGCGGGCAGCCGCGCCGGTCCAGCAGCAGGCCCTCGTGCCAGCCCCGGCGGGCCACTTCCATGCGGGCCAGCACCTGGGGCAGCCGGTTGAGGTGCTTGAGCCCCGCCAGCGGGTCACGCTCCAGGGGCTCGCTGCACAGCCCGGTCTCAATGCCGTCGCGGCGCAACAGCGGCGACCAGTCCGGCACGGTGCCGTGCTGGGCGAACAGGGAAGGCGTCGGGTGCGAAGGCGGCAGGTACCCGCGACCGCCCGGGCCCCGGGTGAGAATCAGCTTGATCAGACCGGTGCCGGGTGGCGCGGCGGTCAGGGTGTCGGCCAGGCATCGGTCCAGGGCGTCCGGCGCCACCGGAATCCGCAAACGGGCGGCACCGTCGAGCAACCGCGCCCGGTGGCGCGGCCACAGTGGCGCCGCGCCGGACGCCGTGACCCGCACGGTCTCGAACAGGCCGTCGCCATAGGCGAGGCCCCGGTCGTTGACGGCGGGCCCGCCGCTCACACCTTGCGGAACAGCAGCGACCCGTTGGTGCCGCCGAACCCGAACGAGTTGGACAACGCCACATCGATGGTGCGCTGCTGGGCCTGGTTGGCCACCAGGTCCAGATCACAGCCCTCGTCCGGGTTGTCCAGGTTGATGGTCGGCGGCGCCACGGAGTCGCGCATGGCCAGCAGCGTGAAGATGGCCTCCACCGCGCCGGCCGCGCCCAGCAGGTGGCCGATCATCGATTTGGTGGAGCTCATCGCCAGCTTCGGCGCGTGGTCGCCGAACACCTTCTTGACCGCGTGGATCTCGATCAGATCGCCGACCTTGGTGGAGGTGGCGTGGGCGTTCACATAAGCCACTTCCGACGGATCGATGCCGGCATCACGGATCGCGTTGCCCATGGCCAGGGCCGCCCCGGCCCCGTCCTCGGACGGCGCGGTCATGTGGTAGGCGTCGTCGCTCATGCCGTAGCCGATCAGCTCACCGTAGATGGTGGCGCCACGGGCCTTGGCGCGCTCGTATTCCTCCAGCACCACGGCGCCGGCGCCGTCGGCGAGCACGAAGCCGTCCCGGTCCCGGTCCCAGGGCCGGCTGGCGGCGGTGGGATCGTCGTTACGGGTGGACAGTGCCCGGGCGGCGGCGAAACCGCCCATGCCCAGCGGCGTGGAGCCCTTCTCGGCGCCACCGGCGACCATCACGTCGGCGGTGCCCAGCTGGATCTGCTGGGCGGCGAAGCCGATGTTGTGGGTGCCGGTGGTGCAGGCCGTCACGGTGGCGAAGTTGGGGCCCTTGAAGCCGTACATGATGGCCAGGTTACCGGCGATCATGTTGATGATGGTGCTGGGCACGAAAAACGGCGACAGCTTGCGCGGCCCGGAATCCATCAGCTTCTGATGGTTTTCCTCGATGTTGGTCAACCCGCCGATGCCGGAGCCGATGGCGACGCCGATGCGTTCACCGTTTTCCTTATCCATTTCCAGGCCGGCGTCACGCAGGGCCTGAATCGCCGCCACCATGCCGTACTGCACGAAGACATCCATCTTGCGCGCTTCCTTGCCGGACAAATATTCGTCCATGGCAAAGTCCGGCACCAGCCCGGCGAACTTGGTGGAGAAGTTCTCCGTGTCGAAATGGTCGATCCGGCGAATACCGCTACGACCGGCCAGAATGCCCTCCCAGGTACTGGCCACGTCGGTGCCCAGAGGGCTCAACATTCCCAGACCGGTTATCACTACTCGACGTCGTGTCACCCGTTCTCCTCCCAAAAAAAACCGCAAGCCCGGAGAGCCTGCGGTTTTTTTACTGACGTTGCGTTGGCTGTGACCGAATCAGCTGTGCGACTTGATGTAATCCACGGCAGCTTGAACGGTGCTGATCTTCTCAGCCTCTTCGTCCGGAATTTCGGTTTCGAATTCTTCCTCGAGAGCCATTACCAGCTCGACGGTGTCCAGTGAATCGGCACCCAGGTCTTCGACGAAGGAGGCGGCGGACTTAACGTCTTCCGGTTTAACGCCCAGTTGCTCAACGATGATCTTCTGGACCCGTTCTTCGATGCTGCTCATGATGTTATTACTCTCCTGTTGATGGTGTGCAAGCACCTATGAGCGGCTATTCTAGGTGAACGCTGTTCGCGCATGCAAGCCGCTCTCGGTACTGGTTTTCGCGGATTAGTTTCCAAATGTTTGGGCGCCTGCGAGAAGCGCCCGTACGCCGTGGCTAAGCGCAGCTTAGCGGTTTTCCGCAGCGATGTCTCAACCCGTGAACATCCCGCCGTTCACATGCACCGTGGTGCCGGTCACATAACCGCCGCCCTCGCTGGCCAGCCAGCCCACGGCGCTGGCCACTTCCGCCGGCGATCCCAGGCGCCCCAGCGGTATTTCGCTGAGCAGCGCTTCACGCTGCGCCTCGGGCAGGCCGTCGGTCATATCGGTCTGGATAAAGCCCGGCGCCACCGAATTCACGGTGATGTTGCGCGACCCCAGCTCCCGCGCCAGGGCCCGCGTGAAGCCTTCCACGCCCCCTTTGGCGGCGGCGTAGTTGGCCTGGCCGGCGTTACCCATGGTACCGACCACGGAGCTGATGTTGATCACCCGGCCCCAGCGGGCCTTGGTCATGCCCTTCAGGCACGCCTTGGTGACCCGGTACAGCGAATTCAGGTTGGTGTTGATCACATCCTGCCACTCATCCGCCTTCATGCGCAGCATGAGGTTGTCGCGGGTGATGCCGGCGTTGTTGACCAGCACCAGCGGCGGGCCGTATTCGGCGCTCAGCGCCTTGAGGCCCTCGGCCACGGAGTCGTCGTCGGCGACGTTGAGCACCACGCCGGCGCCCTGCTCGCCGAGCGCTTCGGAGATGGCGGCGGCGCCTTTCTCGCTGGTGGCGGTGCCGACCACGAACCAGCCGGCGCCGGCCAGTTCGGCGGCGATCGCCCGGCCGATGCCACGGGTGGCCCCGGTGACCAGCGCTACTTTTCTGTCCTCGCTCATAAGGTTCTCCTCAGGCGCCGGTGAGCGCGTTCTGAAAGGCGGCATCGTTTTCCAGGGGCTTGGCGTCCAGGCCCCGGTCGATGCGCTTGGTGAGGCCGCACAGCACTTTGCCGGGCCCGCACTCGTAAAGCGTGGAGACGCCGTCGGCGGCCAGCGCGCGCACCGTTTCCGACCAGCGTACCGGCGAATGCAGCTGGCGCACCAGCGCGCCGCGGATGTTGTCCGGGTCGGACTCCGCGCTCACGTCCACGTTATTGATCACCGGCAGCTCCGGCGCGAAGAATTTGGTGCTTTGCAACTGCTCGGCCAGTTTGTCCGCCGCCGGGCGCATCAGCGCGCAGTGGGACGGCACGCTCACCGGCAGCGCCATGGCGCGCTTGGCGCCGGCGGCCTTGCAGGCCTCGATGGCGCGCTCCACGGCGCTCACCTGGCCGGCGATCACCACCTGGCCCGGCGCATTGAAGTTGACGGCTTCCACCACCTCGCCCTGGGCGGCGTCGGCGCAGGCCTGGCGGACCTGGTCGTCGTCCAGGCCCAGAATCGCGGCCATGCGGCCCTCGCCGTCGGCCACGGCGGCCTGCATCAGTTCGCCGCGCCGGCGTACCAGGCGCACGGCGTCGCCCAGGGTGATCACCCCGGCGCAGGTGAGCGCGGTGTATTCGCCCAGGCTGTGGCCGGCGAGCCGGTCGGGACGGGCGCCGCCGGCCTGCTCCCAGAGCTTCCACAGCGCCACACCGGCGGTGAGCAGCAGCGGCTGGGTGTTTTCGGTGCTGTTGAGGGCCTCTTCCGGGCCTTCCTGCGCCAACTGCCAGAGATCCAGATCCAGGGCGCCGGAGGCCTCCTGGAACGCCTGGCGCACCGGAACGCGCTCGGCGAAATCGGCCAGCATACCCAGGCTCTGGGAACCCTGACCGGGAAAGACGAAAGCGGTTTTCGACATGCGTTTGCCTCTTTGATGTCGCTCGAGCCGGGAGTATGCCGCCTGCGGGCACGGCTGTCCGCCCGACCCTGAAACAAATTGTGAATGCGCGGTCGCCGCGCCCCGGGAAAACCTAGGAGGCGTCCGCCGGGGCGAGAGCGTCGCGGATCAGCGCCGGCACGTTGCGCTCGGCTTCGAGAACCGCCACTTCCAGGGCGCTGACAAAGCCTTCCACGCCGGTGCCGCCGTGGCTTTTCACCACGATGCCGTTCAGCCCCACCAGGCTGGCGCCATTGTAACGCTCCGGGTCCAGACGGTGCTTGAGCCCGCGCAGCAGCGGCAGCGCGAACAGGCCGCTGAGCTTGCGCAGCAGGGAACGGCCCGCCTCTTCGCGGATCATGCCGCCGATCATGGAGGCGGCGCCTTCCATGGTTTTCAGCGACACATTGCCGACAAAGCCGTCGCAGACCACCACGTCCACGTCGCCGACGAAGATCCCGTTGCCCTCGACGAAGCCGGCGTAGTTCAGGTTGCCGGCCTGCTGCATCAGGGTGGCGGCTTCCTTGATCTGCTCGTTGCCCTTGATGTCCTCCTCGCCGATGTTCAGCAGCGCCACCCGCGGCGCGCTCAAACCGTCCACGGCGCGCACCACGGCCTGCCCCATCAGGGCGAACTGCAGCAGGTGCTTGGGTTCGGAATCCACATTGGCGCCCAGATCGAGCATGTGGCAGTGCCCTTTGGCGGTGGGGATGGCGGTGCAGATGGCCGGCCGGTCGACGCCCGGCAGGGTTTTGAGAACGAAGCGGCTGACCGCCATCAGCGCCCCGGTGTTGCCGGCGCTGACCGCCGCCAGGGCGCGGCCTTCCTTAACCTGGTTGATGGCCACCCGCATGGAGGAGTCTTTCTTCTGGCGCAGTGCCACGGCGACCGGGTCGTCCATGGCCACCACTTCCGACGCCGGGGTCAGGGCGAGGCGCGGGTGATTGTCGAGTTTTTCTTTCTTCAGGGCCGCGGCGAGGGCGGACGGCTCGCCCACCATGATCACATGCAGATCGGGGTGGCGGGCCAGTATCCGGGCCACGGCGGGCACGGTCACGGGCAGACCGTGATCGCCGCCCATGGCGTCCACGGCCAGGGTCACAACCGCTGACATGGCAAATTTCCTGCTTGGCGAAGCGACGGCCATGATACGAGTTCGATCCGGCCGTGGATAGAGAAACGGGAGCTCTGAAGGCTCCCGTTACACAGTCGTCCTGTTGTCACCGTCGGGCGGCGTACCGTCGGGCGGCGCACCGCCCGCGGCAAACGGACTTACTCTTCGTCGTCGTCCAGTTCCGCGGTGCGCAGCACCTGGCGGCCGCGGTACATGCCGTCCGGAGAGATGTGGTGACGGCGGTGCACTTCACCGGTGCTCGCGTCTTCGGTGATAGCGGGCGCGGTCAGCGCATCGTGGGAACGACGCATGCCACGCTTGGAACGGGTTTTGCGACTCTTCTGAACAGCCATTTGTTGCTCCTCGGCGTATTACTTGCGGCGGCCCTTGAGACGGGCCAGCACGGCAAACGGATTATCCGGATCGGACTGATTGTCATCCTGGTCGCCCGGATCCCCAGCGCTCTGGGGCGGCGGATCGGGGCACTGATCGTGAAGCGCCACCAGCGGCATCGCCAGCAGCAGCTCTTCTTCCACCAGTTCCGCCAGCGTCATGCGCTCCTCGGTAACCAGCAATGGATCCAGGTCGGCGGGCAATGCCTTGGCCTGCTCTTCGCTCCACACCAACATCAAATCGACGTCGGCGGCGACTTCCTGTTGCACCGGCTCCAGACAACGCTGGCACACCAGAACCAGAGAAGTCTCCACCCGGCCCTGAACGCGCCGGCGGCCGTCCTCGTCCCGGCCAAAGGCCAGGCTCACCCGGACCGGCTGGTCCAGACTCTCGCGATATTCCCGCAGTCTGGGGAGGTCCCCGACCCGGGCTTCGCCTTCGACGACGCGTTCCTGGTCCGCGAACTTCCTCGGTTCCAGATACGGTGGCAGTTGCCCTGAAAACATAAGCGCGCAATTCTAGGCGCGGGCCCGCGTCCTGTCAAAGCGAAAATACACCCGCGACGCCCGGCTTAACTGTCTGAGAAAGCTGGTTTTTTCGTGCACCGGATCGGGGCCGTGGGTACACTCCCGACCCGCAACCACCCGCCACCGACCAGGAGACCGCCATGACCGACCAGCCACAGCCTTTGATTCTGGCCTCCTCGTCGCCGTTCCGCCGCGAGCTGCTGGGCAAGCTGCGTCTGTCATTCCAGCATCACAGCCCGGACATCGACGAGCGCGCCCGGCCCGGCGAGACGCCCACGGAGCTGGTGCTGCGCCTGGCGCGGGACAAGGCCGCCGCCCTCGCCGACGCACACCCGGACGCCCTGATCATCGGCTCCGACCAGGTGGCCGTGATCGACGGCGACGTGCTCGGCAAGCCCGGCGATCACGACACCGCCGTGGCCCAGCTGCGCCGCGCCAGCGGCCGCACCGTGCAGTTCCTCACCGGGCTGTGCCTGCTGAACAGCCGCACCGGCCGCCACCAGAGCGGCTGCGAGCGCTTCACCGTGCACTTTCGCCGGCTCCGTGACCGCCAGATTGAGCGCTATATCGAGGTCGAACAACCCCTCAACTGCGCCGGCAGCTTTAAGTCCGAGGGTTTGGGCATTGTGCTATTCAAAGCGCTCGAAGGCCGAGACCCTAATGCGCTGGTGGGACTGCCGCTGATCATGCTCACCGACTTTCTCAACGCCGAGGGCGTCGCCCTACCCGGCTAGAGCCGCAAGCCAACAATGGTGGCAACTTGTGCGAGCGGGCCCAGCCCGCGAAAGGCAAGCGCAGCTTGCCGGCAGGATCCCAGAGACCTCTCTAACAAAGCACCAACAACGCCTCTGGTATCCCGCCGGGTGGCCAAGGCCACCCTTTCGCGGGCGAGGCCCGCTCGCACAACTTCGCTTCCTTTTGCGGGCGGGGCCCGCTCCCACAAGACTCGGTTAGCGGAGCGTGGGCGCGCCGCCTTCCAGGCCCAGGGTCTGGCCGATGCCGTTGCCGATCGAGGTGCCGAAGCGCTTCAGGAAGCGGTCCACCGGCGAGCGGGTGACGGTGTAGTCCACCATTTCCTCCAGGCCGGCCACGTCGCGGGCCACCTGCCCCGGGCTTTTCAGGCCGTCGATCAGCCCCAGCTCCAGAGCGCGCTCACCGGTCCAGAACAGGCCGGAAAACAGCTCCGGGTTCTCGTCCACTTTCAAGCGGTCGCCACGGCCGTCCTTCACCGCGCCGATAAACTGCTGGTGGATCTCGTTGAGCATGGTCTGCACGTGCTCGCGGTCGGACTCGCGCACCGGCGAGAACGGGTCGAGCAGCGCCTTATTCTCGCCGGCGGTGTACACGCGGCGCTCCACGCCCAGCTTCTCGGCGGCTTCCTGCACCCCGAAGCTGGCCATGATCACGCCGATGGAGCCGACGATGCTGGCCGGGTCGGCGTAGATCTGGTCGGCGGCGGCGGCGATGTAATAGGCGCCGGAGGCGCCCATATCGGTGATCGCCGCGTACAGCTTCTTATCCGGGTATTCGGCGCGCAGCCGCTGAATCTCGTTGAACACGAAGTTCGACTGCACCGGCGAACCGCCCGGGCTGTTGACGCGCAGCAGCACCGCTTCGGCGTTCTCCGCCTCGAAGGCGTCGCGCAGCCCGCGGCTGATCAGATCGGCACTGGCTTCGGAATCCGCCATGATCACGCCATTCAGGTCGACCACCGCCACGTGGGGCTCGGCCACCGCCATGGCGTCCCCGGAGCGGCTGCCGGTCATCATGAACAGCAACGCGAACAGATAGATAAAGGTCAGGCTCTTGAAGAAGATGCCCCAGCGGCGGGTCTTGCGCTGTTCCGCCTGGGCCTGGCCGAGCAGCTTCTCGAGCAGCTTCCACTCTTTACTGGTGAGGCCGCTGTTCGCCGGGCTGTTGTTGTCGGACTCCATCTACACTGTCTCCTCGAAGTGTGTTTCGCAGTCCACGCCGAGTAACGGCAGCAACTGCGGTAAAGCATCGATCACCGCCAGCGGGTGAAAGTTCATCAAACGGTCCACCGGATGGGCGCCGTAACTCACCGCCACCCGGTCGACACCGGCGTCGCGCGCCATCTGCAGATCAAAGGACGTATCCCCGACCACCAGCGCCCGCTCCGGCGCCACGCCCAGTTCGATCAATAACTCCGTGACCATGGCCGGGTGCGGCTTGGAATGGGTCTCGTCGGCGCAGCGGGAGGCATCGAAACTATCGCCCAGCCCACTGCTCGCCCACACCCGGTCCAGCCCCTTGCGGCTCTTGCCGGTGGCCACCGCCAGGCGCAATCCGGCGGCGCGCAGCGCCGCCAGCGTCTCGCGGGCGCCCGGGTAGAGCCGGCTGGGGCTCGCCTCGGCGGCCACGAAATGCACCGCGTAACGCTCGCGCATGCGCTCCAGATCCCGGTCACCGATGCCCGGGTAAAGGGTGCGCAGCGCTTCCGGCAGGCCCAGCCCGATGATCTCGCGCACGGCGTCGTCCTCCAACACCGGCAGACAAAGATCGGCGCCGGCCTGGTGCATGCAGGCAATAATGCGCCCGGTGGAGTCCATCACCGTGCCGTCCCAGTCGAAAATCACCAATTGGTAGGCCATCAGCGTTTATCCGACCGCAGGGCCGCCAGGATGGTCTCGAAATCCTCGTCCAGCGGCGCGTTGACCTTGATGGTTTCGCCGCTCTGCGGGTGGCGGAACACCAGCGACCGGGCGTGCAGACACAGGCGGCGGTGCCCGAGCGCTTCCAGCCGCGCGTCGCCCTTGCGGCTGCCGTATTTATCGTCGCCGAGAATCGGGAAGCCGCCGAACTGGCTGTGCACACGAATCTGGTGGGTGCGGCCGGTACCCAGACGCGCCTCCACCAGGGCGGCGTCGCCGAACCGCTCCACCAGCGTGAAATCGGTCACCGAGGCCTTGCCCTCGCGGGACACCCGCACCATCCGCTCGTTGCCCTGGGTGATCTTCAGCAGGGGCGCTTCCATGCGCCGCTCGCTGCCTTTAAACCCCTGGCACAGCAGCCAGTAGCGCTTCTCCACCGCGCCCTGCTGCATCAATTTCTGCAGGCGCCGCAAAAAGCCCCGGTGGCGGGCGACCATGATGCAGCCGCTGGTGTCCCGGTCGAGCCGGTGCACCAGCTCCAGGTTGCGCTCTTCCGGATAGAGCACCCGCAGCGCCTCGATCAGCCCCAGGCTGACCCCGCTGCCGCCGTGCACCGCCAGCCCGGCGGGCTTATTAAAGATGAAGATCTGATCGTCCTCGTAGAGCAGCGCCCGCGCCAGCCGCTCGGCCAGCCCGCCGCTGACCACCGGCGGCGCCTGGGACTCGCTGGTGCGCACCGGCGGCACGCGCACCACGTCGTCCACGGCCAGGCGGGTGGTCTGCTTGGCGCGCTTCTTGTTCACCCGCACCTCGCCGGATCGGATAATCCGATAGATACGCGAACGGGGCACACCCTTGAGGTGGGTGATCAGGAAATTATCAAGGCGTTGGCCGTCACGGCCTTCATCGATGGTAACGAAAGTGACGCGATCGGCGGCGGGGGTATCTGACATGCGGCGATTCTAGCCAAGCGGGCGCGGCTCCGCCAGCGGTGTCGGTGTTCACGGCGCGCTCATGCCTCGCCCATCTATCTGATTGATCAGACTGTGATTTTACTGGTATAGTCAGCCGTCGGCCCGGGCTGGCCAACGGCGACGCGCAGCGACCATTCGCCGTCGGTACACCAAAACCCGCCAGCCCGCCCGACAGGAATCGAACGGGCCCGAAAGGCCCCGACGCTGCAGCCAATCCCCCGGCGGCAACACAACTCCCCGGCGGATTACCGACAACCAACACCAGGTGGTCTGCGGCACAGGTCGAAGACATAGCCGGGCTGCCGGCGAGCAGCGCCAATAGCGCCCCTTGCCGACACCCCAACCGGTACACAGACGGTAAAGTTTACCCGGCACGGCGCGTTTGACGCGCCGGGCACAGCGTAACGCGGATAGAGGGGCCAAGGCCCCGCCAGCAACGCCAACGGCACAACTTCACAAGCCCGGAGAGGAACAGGAAAGGTAGAAGACAGGCAGATTACCAACGTCGTCCGAGCGCCCAGCGCCGCCACGCGTGAGCATTGCCTGCTCGCCACTCTTCCGCCTCCCCACCAGGGTAAGAGGTCTGATACCGGTATTGATACCGGCCCGCTGCATGCCGCCACGAACCTTGTGGTAGCACAACAATGAAACGAATGTTAATCAACGCCAGCCATCCGGAAGAAGTCCGGGTGGCGTTGGTGGATGGCCAGAGACTTTATGATCTGGACATCGAGCATCGCACCCGCGAACAGAAAAAAGCCAACATCTATAAAGGCAAGATCACCCGCATCGAGCCGTCCCTGGAAGCCGCCTTCGTGGACTTCGGCGCCGAGCGTCACGGTTTCCTGCCCCTCAAGGAAATTTCCCGCCAGTACTTCCAGAAAGACCCCAAGGACATCCAGGGCCGCATCAATATCAAGGATGTGATCAAGGAAGGTCAGGAAATCATCATTCAGGTGGACAAAGAGGAGCGCGGTAACAAAGGCGCCGCGCTCACCACCTTTATCAGCCTGGCCGGCCGCTACCTGGTGCTGATGCCCAACAACCCGCGCGCCGGCGGCATTTCCCGCCGCATCGAGGGCGAGGAGCGCCAGCAGCTCAAGGAAGCCCTGGGCAGCCTGGACATCCCCGACGAAATGGGCGTGATCGTGCGCACCGCCGGCCTGGGCCGCGGCGCCGAGGAACTGCAGTGGGACCTCAACTACCTGCTCAAGCTGTGGGGCTCCATCGCCGAGGCGTCGGAAACCCGTAAAGCGCCCTTCCTGGTGTACCAGGAATCCAACGTCATCATCCGCGCGATCCGCGATTACCTGCGCAAGGACATCGGCGAAGTCCTGATCGATTCCGAAAAGGTCTACAACGAGGCCCAGGCGTTCGTGCAGCAGGTGATGACCGATTTCCAGCACAAGCTGAAGCTGTATAACGACGACACGCCGCTGTTCTCCCGTTACCAGATCGAGTCGCAGATCGAGACCGCCTTCGAACGTGAAGTGAAGCTGCCCTCCGGCGGCTCCATCGTCATCGATCCCACCGAAGCGCTGGTGTCCATCGACATCAACTCCTCGCGCGCCACCAAGGGCGCCGACATCGAGGAAACCGCGCTGCAGACCAATCTGGAAGCGGCGGAAGAGATCGCCCGCCAGCTGCGCCTGCGCGACATCGGCGGCCTGATCGTGGTCGATTTCATCGACATGGGCCCGGCGCGCAATCAACGCGAAGTGGAAAACCGCATGCGCGACGCGCTGGAAGCGGACCGTGCCCGTATTCAACTGGGCCGTATCTCCCGCTTCGGCCTGCTGGAACTGTCCCGCCAGCGGCTGCGCCCCAGCCTCGGCGAGACCTCCAGCATCGTGTGCCCGCGCTGTGACGGCCTGGGTCATATCCGTGACGTGAAATCCCTGGCCCTGAGCATCCTCCGCCTGATCGAGGAAGAGGTGATGAAGGAACGCACCGGGGAGATCCAGGCCCAGGTGCCGGTGGCCGTGGCCACCTACCTGCTCAACGAAAAGCGCCCGGTACTGCGGGAGATCGAAAGCATCCACAAAGTGCGCGTGCTGATTATCCCCAACCCCAACCTGGAAACCCCGCACTTCCAGGTCGAGCGCATTCGCGACGACCAGACCAAGGCCCAGGTGAGCCACGAGCTGGAGCTGCTGGAAGGCCAGCAGGACCCGGCCACCCTGTCCGCCCAGGACACCGAAATCAAAACCCAGGAACCGGCGGTCAAGCTGGTGGCGCCGGACACCGCGCCGCCGCCGCCCAAACCGCAGCCGGAACCGCAGCCAGAAGCGGCGGCCGCCAAGGCACCGTCCAAACCGTCCAAGAAGCCCGCCACCGCGCCGAAACCGCCGCTGGAGCCGGGTCTGCTGGCCCGTTTCTTCACCTGGCTGGCGGCGCTGTTCAGCGCCTCCGAGGACGAGAAACAGCAGCTTGACGGCAAGCGCGACGGCCAGCGCGGCAACCGTCAGAACCGGGACGGCAAAGCCGACGCCCGGGGCAACAACAACCGTGGCGGCGATAACCGCCGTGGCGGCCGCCGCAACGGCGGCAACCGCAACCGGAACGCCGACGGCGACAACCGGGGCGGTGAAGGTCGTGGTGGTGATAACCGTGGCGAGAACCGCGGAGAGAGCCGTGGCGACAACCGCAAGGACGACAACCAGGACGGTAAGAGCGAAGGCGGCAACCGCCGTGGCGGACGCAACCGTCGTGGTGGCCGTGGCGGCAACCGGGGCGGTGACAACCGCAACGGCGACAACCGTGGCGCCGACAACCGTGGCGACGACCAGAAAAGCGCCGACAGCGGCAAGCCGGAGTCCAAGCAGGACGCCAAGCCGGACAACAAGGGCGAATCCAAAGGCGGCGCCGGCAAGGGCCCGCGCAAGGACGACGGCCCCAAGGCCCAGCGCCGCACCGACAGCAAGGACGACCGCCCTCTGCGCGAGCGTCAGCGCCCCGGCGCCCAGGACAAAGCGGCCCAGGATAAAGGCGCCCAGAGCGACGACCAGACCACCGCCGGGGGCCCGCCCCCGCGCATGACGTCCGAGGACAACACCCCCGGCCGTGATCAGGAGCGTGGTGACAGCCGTCCGCCCAAGGCCAAACTGGTACCCGCCGAAGAGCACGGCGAGCCGAAAACCGCCGCCGCCAAGCCGAGCGCGGAACAGGCCACCGAGGCTCAGGCGCCCCAGGCCGCCGCCGCCCGTCAGGAAGAGCAGCCCAAGGCCACATCCAGCGACACCGCGCCGGCGCCCTCCGCCGAGGCCCCGTCAGCCAAAGCGCAGGAGCCCGCCAGTCAGGCAGCGCCTTCAGCTAAGCCGGAAGCGCCCTCAGCCAAAACGGAGGAGCCCTCAGCCAAAGCTGAAGAGCCTTCAGCGAAGGTGGAAGAGCCCTCAGCGAAGGTGGAAGAGCCTTCAGCGAAAGTGGAGCAGCCCTCAGCGAAAGTGGACCAGCCTTCAGCCAAGGCGGAACAACCGTCAGCGAAAGCAGACGAGCCCTCGGCTAAAGCGGAGGAGTCCCCGGCTAAGGTAGAGGAGCCTTCAATTAAGGCAGAAACCCCGTCAGCCAAAGAGGAAGAGCCTTCCGCCAAGGTAGAAGAGCCTTCAGCCAAGGTTGAGGAGCCCTCAGCGAAGGTAGAAAAGCCTTCAGCCAAGCCGGAAGGACCTTCAGCAAAAGCCGAAGAAGCTCCGGCCAAAGAAGCGTCTTCAGCGAAGGCGGAAGAGCCTTCAGCAAAAGCGGAAGAGCCCTCGGCGAAGACAGAAGAGCCTTCAGCGAAAAAAGAAGAGCCCTCAGCGAAGACAGAAGAACCCTCAGCCAAGGTTGAGAAGCCCGCGGCGAAAGCGGAAGAGCCTTCACCCAAGGCGGAGGCTCCTTCTTCCGAGCAGGCGCCTTCAACGGCAGCGGATCAGGTCCGCCGTGCCGGCAACGACCCGCGTGACCGCAAACCGGGCCAGCCGGTACCGCAGCCGGAACGCCAACCCGCCGCCAAACCCGCACCGGCCGCCGAACAAGCGCCGGCCAAGGCGGAGACCGGCGAAGCGGAACAGCCGGCCACCCCGGCGTTCAGCAAGCCGGTGGCGCCGGAGCGTCCGGCCGGGCGCGCCAGCAATGACCCGCGCCTGCGCCGCCGTCAGCAACAGGCGGAACAAGCCGCCCGGGAAAATTCCGGCGACGGCAACCCCGGTGCCTGATCGGTCCTCTCGACGGTCACACCAATAAAAAAACCGCCCTTCGGGGCGGTTTTTTTATGCGCCGGCTGAATACTTGAAGGCCCGGCGGCGCGTGTCGATGGCGCCCATCAGATCGTCCAGGGCCAGGTAGAGGCACGGCACCACGAACAGAATCAGCGCGGTGGCGAACACGATGCCGAAGCCCAGGGACACCGCCATGGGGATCAGGTAAGCGGCCTGCAGGGAGGTTTCGAAGATGATCGGCATCAGCCCGGCGAAGGTGGTCATGGTGGTGAGAAGAATCGGCCGGAAGCGGCGCAGGCCCGCTTCATAGACCGCCCGGGCGGCGCCCAGCCGGTGCCGCTGGCGGTTGGCGTAGTCGACCATGATCAGCGAATCGTTCACCACCACCCCGGCCAGGGCGATGATGCCCATGAAGCTGACCAGGGACAGGTCCATGCCCAGCAGAATGTGACCGAGCACCGCGCCCACGGCGCCGAACGGGATCGCCAGCATCACCACCAGCGGCTGCAGGTAGCTGCCGAACGCCACCGCCAGCAGCGCGAAGATCACGCCCAGTGCCAGGGCGAAGCCGCCCCACAACGCCGAGGTGGATTCGCGCATGTCCGCCTGACCGCCCTGGAAGGTCCAGGTCAGGCCCGGGTAGTCGGCGCGCAGTTGCGGCAGCAGCTCGTCGCGGACCACGGCGAGCACCTGGCTGGTGGCGCTCTTGGGCAGCACGTCGGTGCCCACGGTGATCACCCGGCGACCGTCGCGGCGGTCGATGGAGCGGAACGACTCGCTGATGGTGACGCTGGCCACGTCGGTCAGCGGCACTTCGCCGCCCTCCGGCAGCTGCACCACGAAGGTGTCCAGGTAACGCAGGTCCTGGCGCTCCTCTTCCGGCAGCCGCACGCGGATTTCGTTTTCGTTGATGCCGCGCAGCTGACGCAGCGCGATGGCGCCGTAAAACGCATCCCGCAGCTGCCGGCCCACCTCGGCGCCGGTGAGCCCGAGGGCGTCCGCCTGCGGCGTCAGGCTGACGTCGAACTGCGGCTTGCCGGTGGTGTAGCTGTCGTTGACGTTGCGGGTCTGGGACAGGCCTTTCATGGCGTTCAGCAGGCGCTCGCTGGCCTTGGCGAGCACGTCGATATCGGTATGGCTGAGGTCCACGCTGATATCGTCGCGCCAGGAGCCGGGGCCCTGCTCCGCCTCGAAGGTGATCTGATCGACGCCCTTGAAATCACCGATCTGGTCCCGCCACAGCTCGACGATCTGCTGCACCGTCATGTCCCGTTCGTGTTCCGGCTTTAACACCAGCTCCACGTCGATTTTCTGCTCGCCGCGCACGTTGGTCTTGATGCCCTCGGCGTTGCGTGCCAGATCGTTTTCCTCGAACAGCCGCTCGGTTTCCCGGGTCAGCGCCAGGGCCAGCTCACCGGCCTGGCGCGGCGTGGTGCCCACCGGCAGACGGATGCCCGCTTCGATCTCGTCCGCCGGCACTCCCGGCATCATGATCATGCCCATGTGGTCGCTCCAGGCGTAGGCGCCCACCACCAGCATCAGGGTCAGCGCGGCGCTCAGGGTCACGTAGCGATAGCGCAGCGCCCGGTCCAGCAGCGGCCGGTAGCCGCGCTCCACCAGCGTCTGAAAATAACCGGAGAAGCGGCGCTGCACGCGGTGCAGGGCGCGCCCGTAGACGGTCACCGTGCCCTTGCCGCTGTGCGCCAGGTGGGCCGGCAGAATGAACAGCGCTTCGAACAGCGAGATCGCCAGCACCACGATCACCACCGCCCCCAGCGGCCACCAGAAATTACCGGTGACGCCGGGCATGAACAGCAGCGGCATGAAGGCGACGATGTTGGTGAGAATACTGAAGGTGACCGGCCCGGCGATATCACGGGCGCCCCGCACCGCCGCGTCCATGAAACTCATGCCCTGCTCGCGGTACTCGTAGATGTTCTCGCCCACCACGATGGCGTCGTCCACCACGATGCCCAGCACCATCAGAAAGCCGAACATGGAGATCATGTTCACGCTCACGCCCATGGCCGGCAGGAACAGCACCCCGCCGACGAAGGACACGGTCATGCCCATCATGATCCAGAACGCCAGCCGGTACTCCAGGAACAGGCTGAGAATCACCAGCACGATCACCATCGCCAGGATGCCGTTCTTCAGCAGCATGTCCATGCGGCTTTCAAACTGCTCGGCGCGGTTGCTGTCGATGCGCACCCGCACCGGGTCCGGCAGGGTGGTCTTGAGTTCCGCCATCACCCCTTCCACCGCCGCGGCGATGTCCAGCGGCGACTGGCTGCCGGTGCGGAAGATCTCGATCTCCACCGACGGCTGGCCGTTGAAACGGGAGTGGAAACCGGTGTCCTCGAAGCCGTCACGCACCGTGGCGATGTCGCCCAGGGTCACCACCGCGCCGGAATCCGCGCGGCTCACCACGATACGGGAGAACTCGTCGGCCCACTGCTTGCGTTCTTTCAGGCGCAGCAGAATCTCGCCGTTGTCGGTGGCCAGATTGCCGGCGGGCACGTCGCGGCTGGACTGCTCGATGATCGACGCCACCTGGTCCAGGGTCAGGTCGTACTCGCGCAGCGTGGCCTGGGAAATTTCCACGCTGGTCAGGTAATCGGGCACGTCGCTGATGTCCGCCCGGGTCACCGCGGACTCGCTGAGCAGGCGGTTGCGCACCTGCTCGCCAAGCTGGCGCAAGGTCCAGATGTCCACTTCGCCGTACAGCACCAGCTCCATCACATCGCGGGTGCGCGCCTGCAGGCGCACGCGCGGCTCTTCCGCCTGGTCCGGGAAGGTGCGCACCCGGTCCACCGCCTGTTCGATGTCCTGCAGCGCCTGCATGCGGTTGGCGCCGGCCACCAGCTCCAGCTGAATCACGCCGCTGCCTTCGCGGGCGGTGGACACCATTTCCTCGATGCTCTCGACGCCCTGCACCGCCTCTTCCACCGGCATCAGCACGCCCTGCTCCACCTCCTCGGGCGCGGCACCGGGGTAGGTCACCTCCACTTCGACAACGTCGAGCTGAGCTTCCGGGAAGATCTCTTTCTGGACCTGCACCGCCATCCACAGGCCGCCGCCGAGCAGCAGAATCATCAGCAGATTGGCGGCGATGCTGTTGCGCGCCATCCACTCGATCGGGCCCACCCAGCCCTGGCGGCGCGGCGCGCTCATTCCATGGTCTCCGCGCCGGCGGCGTCCTCGAGACGCAGGGCGGCGCCGTCCACCACCGTGGCCAGATCGGTGGCCACCACCTGATCGCCCTGGTCGAGCCCGTCGCTGAGGTAGACGTAGTCGTTGTCACGCAGCAGCACGGTGACGTCGCGGATATCCAGGGCGCCGTCCTCCATCACCCAGACCGTGTCCTCGCGGCGCAGCAGATCGCGGTCCAGACGCACCACGTCGTCCAGCGCCCGGCCTTCGATGGCGGTGCGCACGAAGGCGCCGAGAATCAGGCTCGGCGCGCCGGCCTCCGACTGCAACGCCAGCGGGTCCTCGACGCTGACCAGCACCCGCGCCAGGCGGGCATTGGCGTCCAGCTCGCCGACCAGCCGCTGCAGGCGGCCCTGGCGGTTCCGCGACGGTCCCCAGGCGGCCTCGTGGCGCAGGGTGACGGGCGCGCCCTGCTCGCCGTCCTCTTCGGCGAAGCGCAGCCAGCGCAGTTGCGACAGCGGTACGCTGGCCGACACCCAGTAACGGTCCGTGGCCACCAGCCGGGCCAGGCTGTCGCCGGTGCTCACCTGGGAGCCGGTGGCCACGTCGCGGGACAGGATCTGGGCGTCGAAGGGCGCGCTGATACGGGTACGCTGGAGATCCAGTTCGGCGCGACGCAGGGCCGCCTCGGCGAAATCCACCCGGGCACGGGCCTGCTTCAACTGCGGCTGGCGCAGCACCAGGTGCCGGTTGCCCTCGTCCAGCTCTTCACCCAGCAATTCGAAATCCTGTTCGGCCACCGCCTGGCGGCCCTGCTCCAGTTCCAGATCGGCGCGCGCCTGCGCCAACTCACTGCGCCGTTGCCGCAGCGCGGCCTGGTAATCCGCCGGATCGATGCGCAACAGGGCGGTGCCCTCGGCCACCCGGCCGCCGGGCTCGAATGCCTCGGCCAGCTCGATGACACGGCCGCTGACGCGCGGCTGCAGGGTCACTTCCCGGGCCGGCACCACCCGGCCCATCACTTCAATCACCGGGGTGAAGCGGCCCCGTTCGGCGCTGCGTACCTCCACCAGCATGGCGGTTTCCCGCGCCACATCGCCGCGCGTGGCGGTGGGCTCGGTCTTGAAGATCAGCACCATCAGCGCCACGCCGGCGAGCAGGATCAGCACCGACACCAGCGCCGTCTTGCCGCGCCCGGCCCGCCCGCTCTCCGGGCGCGCGGCCTGGTCGTCCACCGTGTTGCTCATGCGTTTTCTTCCTCTTCGGGCACCGGGAAACCGCCGGCCAGCGCCCGGTACAGGGCCACCCGGAACGCCAGCAGCTCCTGGCGGGCGGTGATCAGAGTGCGGCGCAGTTCCTGGCGTTCCTGGAGCGCGCTCAGCACTTCCAGGTAGCCGACCGCGCCGTTAACGTACTGAATGCGCAATTGCCGGTAGGCGCTGTCCGCCAGTGCCAGCTGCTCGCGCAGGCTCTCCATGCGCCGCTGCTGCTGGCGCTCCTGAACCAGGGCGTCCTCCACTTCCTGGAACGCCACCAGCGTCGCCTGCCCGTACTCATACAGCCGTTGCTCGCGCAGCGAGCGGAAGCGGCGCGCCTCGGCGCGGCGCTGGCCGCCGTCGATCAGCGGCAACACCAGGTTGCCGGCCAGGGTCGCCAGCCAGTCGTCGAACAGGGCCTCGCTGTCCGTGGTTTCATTGCTCAGCGACGCGGACAGGGTCAAACGGGGAAACCGCTCGGCCACCGCCGAGGCCAGGTCCGCGTCCGCCGCCTGCAATTGGAAATAGGTCTGCCGGAGATCCGGCCGGCGCCGCACCAGTTCCGCCGGCACGCCAGTGGCGGGCAGCGGCGGCAACGCCGGCAGGGTGCCGTCGTCGGGGAACACCACCCCCTTGGGGGGGCTCGCCCAGCAGCACCGCCAACTGGTGCTCGAGCACCGGGGTGCGGGCCTGCACGGTGAGCAATTGCTCGCGGGACGCTTCCACCAGCTGGCGCTGGCGCAGCACGTCGGCGCTGGCGCTTTCGCCGATGCCGAAACGGGCACGGATCAGCGACAGCACGTCCCGGTTGGTGTCCAGTTGGGCGCTCGCCAGCTCCTGCTGGGTGCGCTGGGTGAGCAGTTCGAACCAGGTGTTGGCCACCTCGGCGGCCAGGGACAGCGCGGCGGCCTGGTAGTCGGCGCCACTGGCCGCCACGCGGAAGGCTTCGGCGTCGGCCTGGGCGCGCACCCGGCCCCACAGATCCATTTCGTACTCCGCCGCCAGGCCGGCGCTGAACAGATCGGTCTCACTGTCGCCGTCGTCGCGGCGCTCGGCGCCGGCGCGCGCCTCCAGGCTGGGGAACAGACCCGCTTCCTGGCGTGCCCGCACCGCGCGGGCCTGGTTGAGGCGCTCATAGGCGGCCTGCAGATCCAGGTTGGCGCCCAGGGCGCGGTCCACCAGACGGTTCAGGGCGGCATCGTCGAAGGCCACCCACCACTGCTGCGGGGCGGCGGCCTCGCCGGAACGGGAAAACAGCTCCGGCGTGGCCACCGGCGGCGACGACGATGGCGGCTGGCCGGCGCAGGCGGCCAGCGCCAGCAGCAGCGCGGACAGAACGGCGGCACGCGCCCTGGACCAGGAAACTACCAAGGGGTGCATGAACAGAGGACAATCCTGATTTCTTATCGGTTCCGCCGTGGCGGCAAGGCCGGTTCAGGCTAACAGGCGCGCCCCGTGAGAACCACTGGCGCCCGGCGACAAAACACAAAGCTTACACCCTGGCGGATCAGCGTCAGGGCAACGCCACCGGCTCCTGTTCCAGCGTCACGCCGAAACGGGCCAGCACGTCCTCGCGCACGGCGGCGGCCAGCGCCAGCACGTCGTCGGCGCGGGCGCCGCCGTGGTTGACCAGCACCAGGGCCTGGTCCCGGTGCATGCCCACCGGCCCCAGCCGGCGGCCTTTCCAGCCGGCGTCCTCGATCAGCCAGCCGGCGGCCAGCTTGGCACCGTCCGGGTGCGGGAAGGACACCAGCTTCGGATAGTCGGCTTTCAGCCGTGCCAGCTCCGCCGCGCTGACCACCGGGTTTTTGAAAAAGCTGCCGGCGTTGGGCAGCACCGCCGGGTCGGGCAGCTTGCTTTGCCGCAGTTCAATCACCGCCGCCCGCACCGTGGCCGGGGCCAGGGTGCGTGGGTCCTGGCCGGCGAAGCGCTCGGCCAGGCCGCCGTAGTCCACCCGGCGGGCGCCATGGCGGTGCAGCCGCAGGGTGATGCCGGTGATGATGAATTCGCCCCGTCGGCGGCTCTTGAACAGGCTGTCGCGGTAGCCGAATTCGCACTGATCGGCGCGAAAGCGCCCTGCCCAGCCGTCGGCCACCGCCACGGTGTCCACGCTTTCCAGGCAATCGGCCAGCTCCACGCCGTAGGCGCCGATGTTCTGAAACGGCGCGGCGCCGGCGGTGCCGGGAATCAGGGACAGGTTTTCCAGGCCGCCCCAGCCGCGCGCCACGGTGTCCGCCACCAGCCGGTCCCAGACCACGCCGGCGCCGACGCGCACCCGCACCTGATCCGCGCTCTCATCCAGGTAGTCGATGCCGTCGAACGCGGGGATCACCGTGAGGCCCGGCAGGTCGCCGCGCAGCACCACGTTGCTGCCCTCGCCGAGCACGTAGAGCGGCTCGGCCGGGTCGCGCCCGGCCAGCAGCTCGCCCAGCGCGGCCACGTCCGTGGGCCGCGCCAGCCGCCGGGCCCGGGCCGGCAGCGCCAGGGTGTTGGCGCCGCTCAGGTCGGCGTCGTGTTCGATCACAGCCGCTCCCGCAACCGCGCCAGCCACAGGTCACTGGCGCGCTCCACCAGATTGAGCACGTGGCCGAAACCGTCCTCGTCGCCGTAGTAAGGGTCCGGCACTTCACCGGGGCCGTCATCGCCGAGCACATCCAGGAAGCGCGCCAGTACCAGCCCCTCGCGGGCGACGCCCGGGCCCGGGTCGAGCGCGCGCAGGTCGGCCAGGTTGCTGTTGTCCATGGCCAGGATGTAATCGAAGTGGCGGAAGTCCTCGGCGCTCACCTGGCGGGCGCGCAGGTCGTCCATCGGGTAGCCACGCTCGGCGGCGGCGGCGCTGGCGCGCCGGTCCGGCGGCCGGCCGATGTGCCAGTCGCCGGTGCCGGCGCTCTCGATGCGAAGCCGGTCGCTCAGGCCGGCGTCCCGCACCCGCTGGCGGAACACCGCTTCGGCGGTGGGCGAGCGGCAGATGTTGCCCAGACACACAAACAGTATCGACAGCGAAGTCATCCCCGGTTTTCCTCCGCTCGCAGGTGGCGGCGCATGCGCTGCAGGTCCATGTCCGTGTCGACCCCGCCGGGCACCGGCTCGCGGGCCGGCGCCACATGGATGGCGACGCCGTTGGCCAGGGCCCGCAGTTGCTCCAGGGATTCGTGCATTTCCATGGAGGCCGGCTCCCAGCTCACGAACTGGTGCAGAAAGCCGACCCGATAGGCATAGATACCGATATGACGCCACCAGTAGCCCGGGTCCATATCGATATCGTGCGGGTTCGGTTGCTGGCTGAAGGCATCGCGATGCCAGGGGATCGGCGCCCGCGAGAAATACAGGGCGCGCCCGTTGCAGTCGAACACCACCTTGCAGACGTTGGGGTTGAACAGATCGATGCCGCGCTCGATCGGCTCGCACAGCGTGGCCATGCGGCACTCCGGGTGGGCGGCCAGGTTCTCCGCCACCTGGTCGATCACGGCGGGCGGGATCAGCGGCTCGTCGCCCTGCACATTGACCACGATGTCGTCATCGGCCAGGCCCAGCTGCTCGGCCACTTCCTGCAGCCGGTCCGTGCCGGAGGGATGATCGGCGCGGGTCATCACCACCTCGCACTGGTCGCCCACGGCGTCGCGGACGCGCTCGTCGTCGGTGGCCACCAGCACCCGCGTGGCGCCGCTTTTAGCGCAGCGTTCCGCCACCCGGGCCACCATCGGCCGGCCGGCCAGATCCGCCAGCGGTTTTCCCGGCAGGCGCGAGGACGCGTACCGCGCCGGCACTACCACATAGAAACTCATAGCTGTCCTTACTGAGGCTGCGATTGCAATGCACGATCAATCATGGCGTCCAGGGTGGCCGGCGGCAAATTGGCGTGCACCGGCAGCATCCACAGGCGCGGATCGTCGAAATCCCGGCATTTTACCGCATCTTTTTCGGTCATGATCACCGGCCGGCCGTCGGCGAAGTCCAGGTCCGCGGCGGTGAAGCCATGATGGTCGGCGAAGGCGTGCGGGGTGACCGCCAGGCCGAGCAGCGCCAGGGTGCGGAAAAAGCGCTCCGGGTTGCCGATGCCGGCGACGCCGTGCACCGCCCCGTAACGCTCGCGGAACGCCGCCGCGTCCAGGGTCTCGCCGTCGCGCAGCCGCACCAGATCACCGGGCACCAGATGCATGGTGGTGGCACCGGGCCAGGCGCCGCCGTTGGCGACCAGAAAATCCACCTGGGAAAGGCGGGACGCCGGTTCGCGCAGCGGGCCGGCCGGCAGGCAGCGTTGATTGCCGAGGCCGCGGCGGGCGTCGATCACCACCACCTCGCTGGAACGCGGCAACGCATAGTGCTGCAGGCCGTCGTCGCTGATCACCAGCTCCGGCTGGAACTCCGTGACCGCCCGCCGCAGGGCGCGGTCTCGCTGGGGGTCCAGCACCACCGGCACCGCCGCGCGGCGCGCGATCAGCAGCGGTTCGTCGCCCACTTCACGGGGGTCGTCGTGCAACGCCACGACGCGCGGATAGGTGTCCGCCCGGCCGCCATAGCCCCGGGAAATCACCACCGGGTTCAGGCCGCGCTCCCGGGCACGCCGGGCCAGGGCAATCACCAGCGGCGTTTTGCCGGTGCCGCCCACCGCCACGTTACCGACCACCAGCACCGGCACCGGCGGCTGCTCGGCGCGCCGCCGGAAGCGGCGCAGCCGGCGTCCGGCCACGCGCCCCACCAGCCAGCCCAGCGGGCGCAGCGGCGTCAGCCAGCCGCTGCCTTCGTACCAGCCGCGCTCTACGCGGCGGCGCCAATCAACCATGGCCGTTGTCGGCGAAATCCATTTTGTAGAGCTGGGTGTAGAGTCCATTCTTTTCCAACAATTCGCTATGGGTGCCCTGCTCGATCAGCTGCCCCTGGTCCAGCACCAGAATGCGGTCCGCTTTCTCGATGGTGGACAGCCGATGGGCGATCACCAGGGTGGTGCGCCCTTCCATAAGACGCTCCAGCGCCTGTTGGATGTGGTGCTCGGACTCCGTGTCCAGGGCGCTGGTGGCCTCGTCGAGAATCAGAATCGGCGCGTCCTTGAGCAGCGCCCGCGCGATGGCGATGCGCTGGCGCTGGCCGCCGGAAAGCTGGGCGCCGTCCTGGCCCACCTCGGTGTCCAGGCCGTGTTCCAGGCCCTGGATGAAGTCCCAGGCGTAGGCGTTGCGGGCGGCCTGTTCCACCTGGGCGTCGTCGGCGTCACGCATCTCGCCGTAGGCGATGTTATGGCGCACGGTGTCGTTAAACAGCACCACTTTCTGGCTGACCATGGCGATCTGACGGCGCAGATGGGCCAGCTTGTAGTCCGGCAACGGCACGCCGTCGAGCAGCACCTGACCCTGGTCCGGGTCGAAGAAGCGCGGCAGCATCGCTGAAATGGTGCTCTTGCCCGCGCCCGAGCGGCCGATCAGCGCCACCGTCTCGCCGCTGTTGACCTTGAGACTGAGGTTGCGCAGCACCGGTTGTGCCGGGTCATAGCCGAAGGTGACGTCGCGGAATTCGATGTTGCCGTCGGTGCGCGGCAGGTCCTGGTCGCCTTCGTCCCGCTCTTCCGGGCGGTCCATCAGCTCAAACAACGAGGCCGCGCCGGTGACGCCACGCTGGATTTTCACGTTCACGTCGGTGAGCTGCTTGAGCGGCTTCTGGATCATCCCGGCGGCGGCGATGTAGGACAGGAAGCCGCCCACGGTCAGCGCTTCGCCCATCATCGTGATGTACAGATAGGTGACCGCGCCGATCGCCACCGACACGAACAGCTGCACGATCACCGTGGAGCCGATCTTGCTGGCGTTGAGTTTGGTGTTCTGACGGGCGAAGCGGCGGCTCACGGAATGAAAGCGGTCGGCCTCCAGCTTCTGGCCGCCGAAGATCTTCACCGCCTGGTTGCCCTCGATGGCTTCGCCGAGAAACTGGGTGATATTGCCCATGGAGCCCTGGATACGGCGGCTGATATGCCGGAAACGCTTGCTGGTGAGGTTCACCACCAGGCCCACCAGGGGCGCGGCGATCAGCAGGATCAGCGTCAGCTTCCAGTTCTGATACAGCAGGAAGGTGAGCAGCCCGATCACGGTAAGGCCCTCGCGCAGCATCACGATCAAGGCGTCGGTGCCGGCGCTGGTGATCTGCTGGGCGTCGAAGATGATCTTCGACATGATCCGTCCGGAGGCGTTGTTGTTGTATTCCGCCTGCGGCAGCCGCAGCACATGGCCGAACACGTCGTTGCGCACCCGGTAGACGATTTCCTGGGCCACCCAGGTCATCGAATAACTGCCCATGAACTGGCCGAGCCCTTGGGCCAGCGCGATAAAGAACGGCGCGATGGAGACGATCACCACGCGGTGCGGTTCCGGGTTGACCACGGTCTCGCCCAGGTAGCCGGCCAGTTGCGCGGCGCCGGCCTGGGTGGCGGCGTAGATGGCGTAGCCGATGACACTGGCGAACAGAATCAGGGCGTGGGGCTTTACGTACGACAGCAGACGTTTGTACGTCTGCCAGGCATCATCCGGTAGTTGGCTCATTGGCCCTCTTCGTCGGCTTCGCGGGTGGTCAGCGACAGCTTATCAAAGCCCAGCTGCCCGGCCACATCCATCACCCGCACCACCGCCTGATAGCTGGCGTTGGCGTCGGCGGTGATGATCATCGGCAAGGCGGCTTTGTCCTGCCCCAGCCGGAGCAGCGCCGAACGCAGGCCCGCTTCACTGTTGTCGGTGAGTTTTTCACCGTTGATCAGATATTCCCCGAGCGGCGAGACCAGCACCTCCACCGCCTGCGCCGGGCTCTCCGGCGGCATGCCCTGCGCTTCCGGCAGGGTCAGTGAAAGCTGAGTCTCACGGGTAAAGGTGGTGGACACCATGAAAAAGATCAGCAGCAGGAACACCACGTCGATCAGCGGCGTCAGGTTGACGCTGATCTCTTCCTGGCGCGGGCGCGGGAACTTCACGTTTTCTCTCCAGGAGTCTGCCCCGGAGTCGCCTCCCGCTCACCGTGGACCAGGTCGACCAGGTGCACGGCGCTCTGCTCCATGCCCACGGTGATTTCCTCCACCCGGCGCACGAAAAAGCGATGGAAGAAGATCGCCGGGATCGCCACCACCAGACCGGCGGCGGTGGTCAGCAGGGCCTGGGAGATCCCCCCGGCCAGCTGCGCCGCGTCGCCGGTGCCGTGCATCATGATCGCGGCGAACACGTCGATCATGCCGATCACCGTACCCAGCAGCCCGAGCAGCGGCGCGATGGCCGCGATCGAACCCAACGTGGAGAGGTACTTCTCCAGGTCGTGGACCACGCCGGTGGCCTCCTCCTGGATGCTTTCCTTCATGATGTCGCGGCCGTGGCGGGCATTGGCCAGCCCGGTGGCGAGAATCCGCCCCAGCGGCGACTCCTCGCGCAGCGTCTTGAGCCGCTGGGCGTTCAACTGGCCCTTTTTCAGCCAGCCGCGCACCTGCGGCAAGGTGCCCGGCGGCGCCAGCTTGTTCGGACGCAGAGTCCAGAAACGCTCACCGACGATGGCCAGCGCCACCACCGAGCTGATCAGGATCGGGAGCATCATCCAGCCCCCGGACTGCACAAGATCCTGCACGTTGCGATCCCCTTTTCACAGTTCCGGCTCGCGGTGCCAGGGCCGACCATGGGCCCGGCGCCACTTTGTTATAAGCGCGGCATTATCAGGGCCGCCCAGGCGAAACACAATCATGCCGGTCCGGTCGGTGCGCAGAAGCGTGACGCCGGCCGCTTCCAGCCGCTCGACCACGTCAGGGTCGGGATGGTCGAAGCGGTTGGCGTAGCCCATCGAGGCCACCGCCCAGCGCGGCGACACGGCCCGCAACCAGGCGGTTGACGAGGAGGAGTCGCTGCCGTGATGGGCAAGCTGCAGCACCGTCGCCGGAGCCACCCGCCCCAGCAGCCGGTATTCCACCTGTTTGGGGATATCGCCGGTCAGCAGCGCACTGGCGCCCAGGGCGTCCACGCGCAGCACGCAGCTGGCGGCATTGCCCTGGTACGACCCGTCCGGCGGCCACAGCACCTCGAAGCGCACGCCGTCGAACCGCCATTGCTGCCCGGCACGGCACGGTCGCGCCCCGTCCACCCGGTCGGGCTCGCCGCTCAGCAGGCGCCCGGTGTGCTCCAGATCCGCCAGGCCGCCGGCGTGGTCGCCGTCACCGTGGCTGACAATGGTGAGGTCCGGGGTCAGCCCATGGCGCCGCAGCCAGGGCAGCAACACGCTTTTCGCCGCCGACCCGCCGGCCCAGCCCGGCCCCAGGTCGTAAAGCACCAGGTGGCGCTGGGTACGCAGCGCCAGCGCCTGCCCCTGCCCCACCTCGAAAACGATCAGATCCAGCTGGCCCCGGGCCGGCGGCTCGGCGCCGGGCAACCACCAGGGCAGTAACCCCAACAGCAACAGCCGGCGCGGCCAGGGCCAGGCCGGTAACAGCCACAGCAACGCCGACCCCAGCAGCGCCAGACCGGCCCAACCGGGTGCCGGCGCCAGCGGCGGCGACGGCAGCCCGTGCAGGCCCTCCATCATCAGCACCGAGGCCTCCACGCCGGTGGCCGCCGCCAGCAGGATGGCGGGCACGTCCAGCGCCACGCCCAGCAGCGCCGCGGGCACCACCAGCAGGCTGAACAGCGGCACCAGCAACAGATTCGCCAACGGGCTCAGCCACGCCCAGGTATCGAACAACCAGGCCCCCAGCACCGCCATCAGCAGGGGCAGGCTGACCATCACCGGCCAGCGGCCGCCGTCGATCAGCAGCAGGATCACCGCCACCGCCGTGAACGACAACCACAGCCCGGCGGATAACGCCGCCATCGGCTGCACCAGTAAAACCGCCAGCAACGCCAGCCCGAGCACGCTGCCCGCCGCCGGCCGCGCCCGGCGCAGCCGGCAGGCGGCCAGCACCGCCACCATGATCAGGGCGCGCTGGGTGGGCAGCGCGAAGCCCGCCAGCGCCGCGTAGCCGAGCGCCCCGGCCAGCGCCGGGGCCCAGGCCCACTGCTGCAGGCTGAAGCGCCGCGCCGGCGGGCACGCAAGCCACAGCAGCGGCGCCAGCAGCCAGCGCCCCAGCCCCCACAGCAGGCCGGTGACCAGCGTCAGGTGCAGGCCTGAAATCGCCAGCAGGTGGGCGGTGCCCAGGTCGCGGAACAGCCGCCATAGCGGCGGCTCCAGACCACGGCGGTCGCCGGTGACCAGCGCCGGAATCACCGCGGCACCCGCGGGACTGACGGACAGCAGCTCCCTGACGCGCCGGGAAAGACCGGCGCGGCGAGCGTCCAGGCTGTCAGGCCGCCCCCGCTGGCGGATCACCGCCGTGAGCACGCCACGGGCGTCGATGCGGTCGGCGAGATCGAAACGGGCGCGGTCCGGCCCGGTCTGGTTGTACCAGCCGTGGGGAAAGAAGAGGCGCACCTTGCCGCGCAGCCGGTCGCCGGCCTCCAGCGCCGGCAGCGGCGCCCAGGCCGTGACCCGCACCCGGTGGCGGCCCGGCCAGGGCCGCTCGTCGACGGCCAGGCGCAGGTCCAGAATCATCCGCTGGCGGCGCAGGGTCTCGCCGAAGCGGCGGCGCGTGTCCGTGACCGGCAGCCCCACCACCCGGGCTTCCACGGTCAGCGGGGTGCCGTTCAGATACTCCGGCAGCCGGCGATCCAGCCCCTGCTCCAGGGCCAGCAGCCCGTGGGCCCAGGACAAGGCCAGCAGCAGGCACCAGCCGCGCCCGCGCGGCAGCGCCACCGCCAGCACCGCGAGCGCCGGCAGCGGCCACCAGAGGCCGCTCCAGACCGCCGCGATCATCGCCACAGGGGAAAACCAGTATCGCATCCTTGCTCACCGGGTTGTTATGATCACGCCTCCATGTAACGGCGCGGCGTCTCGGTCACAGGTCGATGTAGGCGTACGCCGCCCGGGTCGGCATAATAGCGCCCGTCTTCCAGGGACCTTGCAGTTTCACATGCCCAAACATTTGTTCCGCAAATACCTGCCCTCGCCGGATCGCCTCAAAGGACACAAATCCCTGAGCTTCCTGGGAGAGGTATTGTCGGACCCCAACCTCTGGCACATAAACCGACACTCCCTGGCCGGGGCCGCCTTTATCGGCGTGTTCACCGGGCTGCTGCCGATTCCCCTGCAAATGGGCCTGGCCGCCCTGCTGGCGGTGCGTTTCCATTGCAACCTGCCGCTTTCGGTAATGCTGGTGTGGATTTCCAACCCGGTCACCTATGTGCCGATCTTTTATTTCACCTACCGGGTGGGCGCCTGGATGACCGGGCTCACGCCCAGCTCCGACCACGCCATCAATGTCGCCTGGTTCGTGGAGCAGCTGGTGCCGTTGTGGATCGGCTCGCTGACCTGCGCGCTGATCGCCGGTCTGGCTTCCTATTTCACCGTCAAACTGTTCTGGCGGCTGGCGGTGGTGCGCAGTTGGAATCTTCGTGCCCGCCGCCGGCAGCGGCAGCAGTAACGCGCTGATCCCTACAGCCTAACGGCGACGGCGCCGCCGGCCTGTCAGCCAGCGGCGATAATCCGGGAAGGAAAAAACGGAAGGTGTTGTGCGCCGGCGGCTCAGGCCACCGGATGCAGCAGGCCATCGTGCAACTCGTGGCGGCTCTGGCAGCGGCCCGCGAAGTGATGGTCGTGGGTGACCACCAGGAAGGCGGTGCCCAGGCGCTGGTTGAGCTCCAGCATCAGGTCCTGCACCTGGTCGGCGGTGCGCTCGTCCAGGTTACCGGTGGGCTCGTCGGCCATCACCAGCGCCGGGTCGGTCACCAGGGCGCGGGCGATCGCCACCCGCTGCCGCTCGCCGCCGCTCAACTGCGCCGGTTTGTGCTCGGCGCGCGGCGCCAGGCCCACCTGATCCAGCAAACGCTCGGCGCGCTGCGCGGCTTCCCCCGGCTTGAGGCCACGGATCAGCAACGGCATGGCCACGTTCTCCCGGGCGGTGAACTCCGGCAGCAGATGGTGGAACTGGTACACGAAGCCCAGATAATGATTGCGCAGCCGCCCCAGCGCCCGGTCATTGAGACCGGCCAGCGGCTGGCCGCCGATCTGCACGGTGCCCTCGCTGGGCACGTCCAGCCCGCCCAGCAGGTTGAGCAGCGTGGATTTGCCCGACCCGGAGGTGCCGATAATGGCGGCGATGTCGCCCCGGCGAACGGTCAGCTCCACGCCGTTGAGCACCTGCAGCTCGCCACGGCCTTCCGGGTAGCGCTTGACCAGCCCGCGGGCCTCCAGCACCGACTCCTGATGTTCACCGTTACTCATAGCGCAGGGCCTCCGCGGGTCGCACCCGGCTGGCACGCCAGGACGGATACAGCGTGGCCGAGAAGCTGATCAGCATGGCGATGCCGACAATCACGGTGACGTCGCTCCATTTCAGCTGCGACGGCAGGTAATTCACAAAATAGGCATCGAACAGACGGGTGTTGAAGGTGGCTTCCACCCAGGCCGCCACCTCGCTCACATTGGTGGCCAGCAGCACGCCGAGCACGGTGCCCAGGAAGGTGCCGGCCAGGCCGATCACCGTGCCCTGAACCATGAAAATGCGCATGATGGTGCCCGGCGAGGCGCCCAGGGTGCGCAACACGGCGATGTTGCCGCGCTTCTCGGTGACCAGCATCACCTGGCTGGAAATAATATTGAACGCGGCCACGGCGACGATAAAGCTGAGCAGCAGCGTCATCATGCTCTTTTCCATCTTGATGGCCTGGAACAGGTTGCCGTGGCTGCGGGTCCAGTCGCTGGTGTAGTAGTCCGGCCCCAGCGCCTGCTGAAGTTGCCAGCCGATCTCCGGCGCGGCGAACAGATCGGTGAGGCGCAGATGAATGCCCTCGACGGTGCCGGGCTGGCGTTCCAGCCGGGCGGCGTCCTCGTTGGCCACATAGGCGTAAAGACTGTCCACCTCGGCCCGCGCCCTGAAACGGCCGACCACGATGAAACGCTTGAAGCGCGGCATCACCCCGGCCGGGGATACGCTGGCCTCCGGCAACACCAGGGTGATCTTGTCGCCGGTTTCGGCGCCCAGCTTACGGGCCAGCGCGTAACCCAGCACGATACCGAACTCACCGGGCTGCAGATCCTGGAGGTCACCGTCCCACATCATCTCATCGACGATGGACACGTCCTTCTCCGCCTCCGGCTCGATGCCGTTGACCAGCACCCCGGCCACGTTGCCCTCGTAGGTGAGCATGCCCTCGAGCTTGATGAACGGCGCCGCCGCTTCCACGCCCGGGTAGTCACGCACCTGGTCGGCCAGCGCCTGCCAGTCGGTGACCGGCTCGCGGCCGTGCACGGACAAATGGGTGACCATCCCCAGAATGCGGGTCTGAAGTTCCCGGTCGAAGCCGTTCATCACCGACAGGACGGTGATCAGAACGGCGACACCGAGCATCAACCCGAGCGCGGAGATCAGGGTGATCACGGAGATGAAACTATTGCGGGCCCGGGCGCCGGTGTAGCGCAGACCCACGAACAGGGCAAAGGGTCGAAACATGGCGCGCATTTAAGCACTAAAACGGCGGCCTGTGCCAGTCGCTTTGTGACGACTATCCGCGACCACACAACGGCGATTTGATTCAATCCCGGCACCACAAAAATCGTCGACGCGGGCGGCGGCGCGGGCAAGGCTAAACACCCTTTTACTTGAACAGAGGTTCACGCTGTCCGTACTATCAGTACCGGCTTATCCAAGGGGGAAGAGGTAATGGGCAAGATATTCACGGCGTTGGCACTGGCGACCACGATGTACTGGCCGGCCACGGCGTTGGCCGCGTCGGACCAGGACATCCCCGGCCGCGGCCTGAGCAAGGCCGAGGTGCGCGCGCAATTCGGCGAGCCCCGGCATACCCGGCCGTCGGTGGGCAAACCGCCGATCACGCGCTGGGACTATGACGGCTTCAGTGTCTATTTCGAAAACGACACCAGCCTGCACAGCGTGCGCGAAAAAGAACGCGCGCCGGCGGCCGAGCCGTCCCCAGCCGGCGACGCGCCGGGCGAAGCGTCGGAGGCGCATTCCACCCTGGAAGCGGAAGTGGGTATTTCTCCGGCCAACGGCGAGGAGCCGCCCACGGAAGAGGAAGAGCAGGAAACCAATATCGAGGTGGAGACCTTCGATCCGCCGCGCAATAAAGAGGAAGAGGACGACGAAGCCAGTTCCGAATCCGATTCCGCGCCGGGCAGCACGGCGGTGCGCGCCAAAGCGGAAAGCGCCGAGGAGCGTGCCGAGCAGGATTCCGACGAACGTGCCGAAGAGGACGCCGACGACGACACCCGGGAGCGCACCGAAGACGGCGCCTCGGACGACGCCGCCGAAGGCGATAAAGCAAGCGACGGACGTTTCCGCTTCGATCCGGCCACCGGCCGCATCGTCGTGGACGAGCCCCGGGAAGACCAGGACAGTGACTGATCACCGCCACACCGAGCGCCGCCTGTTACCGGAGTGGCACCCCCAATGGGGCATCCTGCTGGCCTGGCCCGACGAGCACACCGACTGGGCCGGCCGGCTGTCCCCGGCACGCGACACCTATCTTGCCCTGATCAAGGCGCTGCTCGACCACGAAGCGGTGCTGCTGGTATGCCGCGACAGTGAAGCGGCGGAGACCGCCCGGACACTGATCGACGACAGCGGCGCCGACAGCCGCCGGCTGCGCATTCGCATCGCCGACTACAACGACACCTGGGCACGGGATTTCGGCCCCATCGCCGTGCAGGAAAACGGCGCGCCGGTGCTGCTGGATTTCCGCTTCACCGGCTGGGGCGGCAAATTCGAAGCGGCCCTCGACGACCGGCTCAACCGCGCCCTGCCCTGGCGCGTGACCCTGCATACGCAGGACCTGGTCTTGGAAGGCGGCGCCATCGATACCGACGGCCACGGCCATCTGCTCACCACCCGGGCCTGTCTGCGCAACCCCAACCGCAACCCGGCACTGGACGAGGCGACGCTGGAAAGACGGCTGCGGGAATCCCTGGGCGTGGACACCATCTGGTGGCTCGACCACGGCCACCTGGAAGGCGACGACACCGACGCCCATGTGGACACCCTGGCGCGCTTCGTGAACGCCACTACCCTCGCCTATGTGCACTACGACGACCCCGACGACAGCCATTACCCGGCGCTGTCGGCGATGGCCGCGCAATTGCGCGAGCTGGCCGACCGCGAAGGGCTCGACCTGGTGCCGCTGCCCATGGCCCGCGCCCAGTACAGCGACGACGGCGAGCGGCTGCCGGCCACCTACGCCAACTTCCTGATCACCAACCGCAAGATCCTGGTGCCGCTGTACGATTGCGACACCGATGACGCCGCCCTGAAGGCCTTCGCCGCCGTGGCCGGGGAGCGCCAGGTGCAGGGCATCCCCTGCCGGCCGCTGATCGAACAGGGCGGCAGCCTGCACTGCATCACCATGCAACTGCCCGAGGGCGTGCTGGCCTGAGCCGGAAACTGCTATCCTTTTCACAACGCCCACTTTCCAACACCGCCCGGAAGAGACACCCACATGCGCGTTGCCGTGATACAGCAACAGAACACCGCCGACCTGGACGCCAACCTGGCCCGCTCCATGGACAAGATCCGCGAGGCCGCGGCCCAGGGGGCCCAGCTGGTGATGCTCCAGGAGCTGCACCGCAGCCTCTATTTCTGCCAGAGCGAAGACACCGCCATGTTCGATCTGGCGGAAACGGTACCCGGCCCCAGCACCGACGCGCTGGGCGCGCTGGCCCGGGAACTGCAGGTGGTGATCGTCGCCAGCCTGTTCGAAAAGCGCGCCACCGGCCTCTACCACAACACCGCCGTGGTGCTGGAAAGCGACGGCCATCTGGCCGGCCTGTACCGCAAGATGCACATCCCCGACGACCCGGGCTTCTACGAGAAGTTTTATTTCACCCCCGGCGACGCCACCTTCAACGCCGGCCATTCCGGATTCACACCGATCCGCACCAGCGTCGGCAAGCTGGGGCTGCTGGTGTGCTGGGATCAGTGGTATCCGGAAGCGGCGCGTCTGATGGCGCTGGCCGGCGCCGACCTGCTGCTCTACCCCACCGCCATCGGCTGGGACCGCACCGACGAGCCGGAAGAACAGAACCGCCAGCTGGACGCCTGGATCACCGTTCAGCGCGCCCACGCGGTGGCCAACGGCCTGCCGGTGCTGGTCGCCAACCGCACCGGCTTTGAACCCGGCCCGGACGGCAACGGCGGCATCGACTTCTGGGGCAACAGCTTCGTGTGCGGACCCCAGGGCGAGTACCTGGCGCGGGCCGGCCGCGACCAGGAACAAACCCTGGTGGTGGACCTGGACATGGCACGCTCGGAAGAGGTGCGCCGCATCTGGCCCTACCTGCGGGACCGCCGGGTGGACGCCTACCAGGACCTCACCAAGCGTTATCGGGACTGACTGCTACCGGGACCGACTAGGGCATAAGCATCCAGGCCAGGTACAGCATGATCAGTACCTGCGCCACGAACAGGGTGGCGCGGACCAGCACCAGCGGCAGGCTGGTGCCGATCAAATGCGCGGCGCTCTGTCCCAGACGGCAGAAGATGAACACGCCGGCGAGCCCGTCCACCACAGCGCTCTGCCCGGTGGCCGCGGCCGTTAGCACCAGGGCCGCGAACAGCGGCAGGTTTTCCAGGCAATTCAGATGCGCGCCCTTGGCACGGACCAAAAAGGCCGGGTCATCCACCGGTTGATTGCGCTCCCAGTGGTTGGCCTTTTTGTTCCCCAGAAAAATCTGCGGCACCCGGTAGCCGGCGTAGGTCATCGCCAGCAGCAAACTCAGAATCACGAAAATCAGCAGAGCCGTAAATCCGGTCATTGTTATTTTCCTTATCGCATTGGGAAGGACGGGCCGAGGCCCCAGCCTCCCAAAATGACACAGCGAAAATAAAAATGACGTTACCGAGTGTAGCTAAGCACGCTTCTTCTCGATCCAATAGAGAAACAGCTCGCCCTGCTGGCGGTGCTCAAGAAGGGTGTGGCCGAGAAACTGGCAGAACTTGGGAATGTCCCGCTCGGTGGACGGATCGGTGGCGCGCACTTCCAGCACCTCGCCGGCACCCATGTCGCGCACCTTGCCGTGCAGCAGCATTACCGGTTCCGGGCAAACCAGGCCGGTGGCGTCGAGGTGGTGTTCGGCGTGCGGGGTATCGGTCATAACAGTGCGGTCAGCCCAGTCGTTGCGGCGGCGGGCGCCAGAAAAGGGCCGCTATTATAACCAAGCCGCCAAGGCCCGCCGCAAGCAGGAAATGGCCGGCGTAACCGAGCGCGGAAGCGCTGAAGCCGCTGCCCAGCGTAAACAGGCCCACCGCCATCAGGTACACCGACGCCTGCAGGGTGTAGTCACCGCCCTCCCGGTCACGGCGGCAGTAGTCCATCATCACCACGAACAGGGCCACCGTGGACAGGCCGTCCGCGAACTGCTCGAACAACGCCACCGGCCAGACCCAGCCCGCCGCGCCGGCGGCCACCGCCCACCAGCCGACAAAGGCCAGCGCCTGCAGCACGCCGAAACCGATCAGCGCCGCCTTGCGGCTCAGCCACAGCATCAGCAGGCCGGCCAGCGCCGCCGCCAGTAAACCGGTCAGCGAGGCCACCAGATCCAACCGGCCGATGGCCGCCTGGCTCCAGCCCTGGTCCACCAGGAACGGCTTGATCATCCGCGTGCCGAAACCGTCACCGACCTTGTAGCCCAGCAAAATCACTACCCACAGCAGCAAGCCGGGGCGGCGCCAGAAGCCCTGCCACTGGCGCCACCACCAGTGCCGCGACGCCCGTTCCGCCGCTGGGGTCGAGGGCGACGTCTCCAGGGGTTCGCGGAACAACGCCACCGGTATCAGTAACAACGCCACCGTGCCCGCCAGCAACCACAGGCTGGCGCGCCAGCCGATCCAGTCGTTGGCCATCAGTAACAGTGCGCCGCTGAGAATCAGCCCGACCTTATAGCCCAGCACCTGAACGCTGTTACCGGGCCCGCGCCACTCCGGGCGCAACAAGCGCACGGCGAGGCCGTCGGCGGCGATATCCTGGGTGGCGCTGGCGGTGTTCAGCAGCAGCAACAGCAGTAACAGCAGCGGAAAGGCATCGGCGAACCAGACCGCCCGCTCGGTGAAGGACAGCAGCAGCAGGATCAGCACCACCAGCGCCTGGCAGCCGATCACCCAGCGCTTGCGGTGACCCGGGCGGCCACGGCCGAGCCGGTCCACCCACGGCGCCCACAGGAACTTCAGCGCCCAGGGCGCGGCGGCCAGCCCCAGCAGACCGATCCACTCCCGGGACAGGCCGCTTTCCCGGGCCAGGGACGGCACCGCCTTGGCCAGCAGGCCGGCGGGCAGGCCCTGCAGGAAATACAGCACCGCCAGGGTGCCAAGCAGCACCGGCAGCGCCGGCCGCCGCGCTTCAGGCATCGCGGCAGTCCACCCAGACGGTGATTTCCTCGCGGTCGTGATAGAGGTGCGCGGCCTGGATGCGGGCATCGGGGTACTGCCGCCACAGCCCTTCCTGGAGGCGCTCCAGCAAGGTGGC
>Ga0208813_1000138_pt1 | contig 69228 bp, 70 predicted proteins | sample MalvireepMed_904_FD_184250 | JGI IMG/M metagenome (GOLD analysis project Ga0208813, IMG submission 184250) | Marine viral communities from the Global Malaspina Expedition - Malaspina viral metaG DeepMed_904 (SPAdes) (version 2) | ecosystem: Environmental > Aquatic > Marine > Oceanic | place... | reverse complement strand
TGAAAAAGCTGTTTATCAACACATTGTTGTTTTTCTTCGTTCTGACTTCCAGCGTCCGCGCCGGGGTATTGGAAATTGTCATTACCGAGGGTATGGACACCGCCAGACCGATTGCGGTTGTGCCGTTTAAGTGGTTAGGTGATGGCCCGGCGCCGGGTGAATTAACCGAGGTAATTGCGGCGGACTTGACTCGCAGCGGTAAATTTAATCCAATCCCTGCATCAGCAATGCCTCAGCAACCAACTAACGACGGCGAACTGGATTATGCCGCGTGGGCAAAACTTGGTGTTGAAGCGGTATTGATGGGCACCATCGAACCCTACAGCGTCGACCGCTACATGGTTAAGTTCCAGCTAGTGGACGTACTACGCGGGCAAATAACCGGCGGCAACGCGCAAATGTTGCGTGAAGGCGAGTTGGTGCAAAGTAATGATCACGTGCTGGATGCACGTAGCTCGGTGATTGACGGTGATCAATTCCGTCAGTACTCGCACCGCATCTCGGATGTCGTTTACGAAGCACTGACCGGTGAACGCGGCGCCTTTATGACCCGCATCGCCTACGTTACTGTTAACCACGACGACCAATATCCGTACAAGCTTATGGTAGCGGATTACGACGGTGCTAACGAAAAAGTATTATTGCGTAGCCCGGAGCCATTGATGTCACCTTCATGGTCACCGGACGGCAACAAACTGGCTTACGTGACTTTCGAAAACGAAACCGCAGAAATTTATATTCAGGACATTTACACCACACGCCGTGAAAAACTGACTTCGTTCCCGGGCATCAACGGCAGTCCGGTGTTTTCGCCGGACGGCAGGAAAATGGCTATGGTACTGTCTAAGGACGGTAATCCGGAATTGTACGTAATGGACCTGGCGACTAAAAACTTGCAACGGGTAACACGCAATCGTACGATTGATACTGAGCCGAGTTGGACGCCTGACAGTAAATCCTTGGTATTTACCTCAGAAAGGGGTGGCAGACCACAACTTTATAGCGTAAATTTAGATTCAGGGCAGGTACGTCGGTTAACGTTCGAAGGCGAGCAGAACTTAGGTGGTACCGTTGCAGCGTCGGGTGACTCAATGATTTTGGTCAACCGTACACGAGGCAACTATCACATTGCGCGTCAGGAGTTTCCTCGGGGTACCATGCAAGTGCTGACCAAAACATTTTTGGATGAATCGCCAAGTATCGCGCCAAATGGTAGCATGGTGATTTACAGCACGACACACAACAACAAGCAGGTGTTGGCGTTGGTGTCGACCGATGGCCGTTTTAAGGCACGATTACCGGCTTCAAGTGGTGAGGTTAAGTCGCCATCTTGGTCACCGTTTATGTAACGTAATTTGATACAACAGACGAGAAAAAATAAGGAATACAGGATGCAGCTGAACAAACTCTTTAAAGCTCTGGCAATTGCTGTACCAATGGCAACTTTGGCCGCTTGTAGCTCAAACCAGTCGACTGATTCCGGCGCTGGCGCAGGTCAGGAAACTAACCAAGCTTCTGGCCAGGACTCTGGCTCAGGTGTACAGGTTGGCGCTGCTGACCGTCAAAAAACGCCTGAAGAAATCCGTCAGGAGCAAATGGAAGCGCTACGTAAAGAGCACATCATTTACTTCGCGTTTGACCGTTCAAATATCCAGTCTGAGTACGCAGAACTGTTAGCTGCGCACGCGGACTACCTGGTTAAAAACCCAAATGTCAGCGTTGTAATCGAAGGTCACGCCGACGAGCGTGGTACGCCTGAGTACAACATCGCACTGGGCGAGCGTCGTGCACAAGCTGTCGAAAGCTACCTGGAAAACCTGGGTGTTCAGGACTCACAAATCTCTACCGTATCTTACGGTGAAGAAAAGCCGATGGTTAATGCCTCTACCGAGAGTGCATACGCGAAAAACCGTCGCGCTGTTTTAGTTTACTAATCGCTAACGTTAGCTGTATTCAACCATGTTGAAAAAAACGCTAATTGCGATGAGTTTACTGGTGCCTGCTGCCGCTATGGCGCAGGCCCCGGTCTCGAGCCTTTCTGATTCAGCCGGCTCGCTGGAGCAACGCCTGGCCACTATCGAACGTATGATGGAGGCACGACAGGGGGCGCAGTTGCAGCTGATGGATCAGTTAAGTACATTGCAACAGGACGTCGCCGAGCTGCGCGGTATTACCGAGGAGCACGAGTATCGTCTGGAGCAGTTGCTACAACGTCAACGCGAGCTGTATCAGGAAATTGACCGTCGCTTCAGTCAACTGAAGGAGCAGGGCGGATCGTCGTTTGGCGGCTCAGTTTCAGCCGGGGGCGTTCAGACGATACCCACCGACAGTTCCGGCTCTGCGGATGGTGGCAACTCGGGTTATTCCAGTAACCTCAGCGAAAACGACGCCTATGACCGTGCTATTGCTTTAGTGTTGGAAGACAAGCGTTACGACGCGGCAATTCCTGCATTCGAGCAGTTTATCCAGCAGTTCCCGAACTCAAGTTACCTGCCTAATGCGCATTACTGGCTAGGCCAACTGCAGTTTGCACAGCAAGCGTACGATAAATCTAAAACGCATTTTCAGACGGTGGTTAACGACTATCCTGACAGTAATAAACGGGCAGATTGCCTGTTAAAATTGGGCGTTATTGCCTCGGAGCAGGGCCGTAGTGCCGATGCCGAGTCGTTTTATCAGCAGGTTGTGTCGGAATACCCGGACAGCACCGAAGCAAATCTGGCCAAACAGCGGTTAAATTAATCGCTGTTTTTGCTCGCCTTTGCTAACACGAAGGTAACAACTGCTGGTGAATTAAGCAGTCGCACAAAAAACTGAAATAATCAGTTGCATCACAGCGTTATTTAAGTAAACTATGCCGCCGTTGCCAAGGACAAATCGTCTCCGGTTTAGCGTTGGTAACGGCACGTTTGGACGTGGGTTGTTAGCTCAGTTGGTAGAGCAGTTGACTTTTAATCAATTGGTCGCAGGTTCGAATCCTGCACAACCCACCATCTCCTCCCCCAAACGTAGCTTGCGTCCTGACGCAAGTAAAACCTCAGAATACGGGTTGTTAGCTCAGTTGGTAGAGCAGTTGACTTTTAATCAATTGGTCGCAGGTTCGAATCCTGCACAACCCACCATTTCTTGCTCATTTCATTCGCGGTTTTTTGCACCTTCGGTGCGGTTATTTGTTGCCTTCGGCCACGGCTTTTTGCGCCTGCGGCGCGGCTTTTTATCGGTTCGCTTCGCTCACCGATGGCTTTTGAATTTACAGCCGTTGCGTAGCAATAAAAAGCCGACGACGAGCGAAGCGAGTCGACAAACAGCCGTGCCGCAGGCACAAAAGGCCGCACCGAAGGTGTAAATAGTGGTTTGTCCATTGAAATCCGCTATACTAGCCCGCACGTATATATAAGACTTTACCGAATAAAGATGTAGGAAGTATGTCAGCGATCCAAACTTTAGATAATTTAGATTACGCGTTTCCGCCTAAGCCGAAGCCATTATCTGACGAACAGAAAGCAGAATACCGTGCGCGTATTAAAGACTTATTACAGCAACGCAATGCGGTGCTGGTTGCGCACTATTACACCGATCCCGAAATTCAGGCGCTGGCTGAAGAGACCGGTGGTTGCGTTGCTGACTCGCTGGAGATGGCACGTTTTGGTCGCGACCACGACGCCGATACATTGATTGTTGCCGGCGTGCGCTTTATGGGCGAAACCGCAAAAATCCTGACACCTAACAAAACCGTGCTGATGCCAACCCTCAAAGCTGAGTGCTCGCTCGATCTGGGTTGCCCGCCGGATAAGTTCGCTGCATTTTGTGACGAGCATCCGGATCGCACCGTGGTGGTCTACGCTAACACCTCTGCTGCCGTTAAAGCGCGTGCCGACTGGGTGGTAACATCAAGCATGGCACTGGATTTAGTCGAGCACCTGGACAGTAAGGGCGAGAAAATCCTCTGGGGCCCAGATCGCCATCTGGGTAACTATATCCAGAAGCAAACCGGCGCCGACATGGTAATGTGGCAGGGCGCCTGTGTAGTGCACGATGAGTTTAAAGCGAAAGCGCTTAAAGACCTTAAAAAAGTGCACCCTGATGCGGCAATTCTGGTACACCCGGAGTCACCGCAAAATATCGTTGATATGGCGGACGCTGTCGGTTCGACCTCGCAGCTGATCAAGGCCAGCCAAGAATTGCCTAACGATACCTTTATCGTGGCGACCGACCGCGGCATTTTCTATAAAATGCAGCAGCTACAGCCAAACAAAACCTTTTTAGAAGCACCAACCGCCGGTAACGGCGCCACCTGCCGCAGCTGCGCACACTGCCCGTGGATGGCAATGAACGGCTTAGTAGCCATCGCCGACGCCCTCGAACACGGCGGCGCAACCCACGAAATCCACGTCGACCCCGAGCTCGGCAAACAAGCCATGCTCCCCCTCGACCGCATGCTTGCTTTTAACGCCCGGTAATTGGGTCGACGGTTTCGATTGAAATTTTTAGGTGACGGCGGGCTTAGCCCCGCCGGTGCGTTCGGCTGCGCCTCACTAAACCGGCGGCTACACACGATATGCAAAGGGTTCTTTCTGCGTTCAGGGCTATCTCATTTTTAGGGTGCCGCGTTGTATTCTTTTGGTTTTAGAATCTATCCGCAAATATTATTCAAAGCTCCGATGCCGGCTACCCCAGGATATTAATTCAAATCGTACGTACCCGCCGGTTTAGCGACCGAAGGAAGCGCACCGGCGGGGGCGGATTCGAATCCAAAGCCGGAAGTCAGAATAAATCCTCCTCTATCCGCATCGGCGATGCTCCATAGAATCCAACCCCACCATTCAACAAATTTATTACAAACTCGCGGCATCGCATGATAATCTAATAAGAATGAATATTCATTCATTGGAGTATCAAATGAGCTTGTACCAGCACGATGATGTGCGCGATAACTGCGGATTTGGGCTGATAGCCGATATTAACGGCGAAGCACGGCACGACCTTATTACCACCGCCGTGCAGGGCCTCGACCGCATGCAGCACCGCGGCGGTATCGGCGCCGACGGCAAAACCGGCGACGGTTGTGGGCTGCTACTGCAAATGCCCGAGCAATTCTTTCGCGATTACGCCAAACAACAAGGCTGGGGTCTGAGCAAAAAATTCGCCGTCGGCAGCATCTTTTTCAGCAATAACAGCGACCAGCGCGAAGCCGCGCGTGCTGTTATCGAACAAGAGCTGAAAAAAGAAACCCTCGAAATAACCGGCTGGCGTAAAGTCGCCACCGACAACAGCGTGCTGGGCGAGGGCGCCAAACAGTCCGAGCCGACCATAGAGCAAGTTATCATTTCGGCACCGCCGGGATGGCGCAAAAAAGACATCGAACGGCGCCTGTACATGGCGCGTCGGCGTATCGAAAAGCAAATCAGCGATCCCAATCAACTGTATATCGCCTCGTTGTCCAGCCTGCTGCTGGTCTACAAAGGCCTGATGATGGCCGGTGACTTGCAAAACTATTACCTTGATCTGGCCGATGACAACTTAAAAACTACCATCTGTGTGTTTCACCAGCGCTTCTCGACCAATACCCAGCCGCGCTGGCACCTGGCACAACCGTTCCGTTTTCTCGCCCACAACGGCGAAATCAACACCATAAGAGCCAACCGCCAGTGGGCCAAAGCGCGGGCATATAAACTGCAAACGCCGTTAATACCCGACTTGCAGGATGCCGCGCCCATTGTCGGCATGAGCGGCTCTGATTCCGCCTCGCTGGACAACATGCTCGAGCTATTATTAGCCGGCGGCATGGACTTATTCCGCGCCATGCGTCTGTTAATCCCGCCTGCGTGGCAGGGCGACAGCACCATGAGCGAAGAAATGCGCGCCTTTTACCAGTTCAACGCGCTACACATGGAGCCGTGGGACGGCCCGGCGGGTGTGGTGATGAGTAATGGTCGCCATGTAGCCTGTTCGCTGGATCGCAACGGCTTACGACCGGCACGTTACGTGCTCACAAACCAGGGCATCTTAACCATCGCCTCCGAAGTCGGCATTTGGGACTACGACGAGCGCGACGTAAAAGAAAAAGGCCGTCTCGGTCCCGGCCAAATGATGGCGGTCGACACCTACACCGGCCGTATTTGGTACAACCAGGAAATCGAAGACGAACTGAAAGACCGCCACCCGTACCGGCAGTGGCTGGATCAGCATCGCCGCACCCTGTTGCCATTCGAACAGTGCAGTGCCGACAAAATCGGCCAGCGCCTGTACGACGACAAAATGATGAAGGTGCTGCATAAAGCCAACCTCTATACCGAGGAAGAACTGCTGCAGGTGGTCGCGGTGCTGGCTAAAGACGGTCAGGAAGCGGTTGGCTCCATGGGTGACGACACCCCGACCGCAATCCTGTCGCAGCAGCCGCGCCTGTTGTACGACTTTTTCCGTCAGCAGTTCGCGCAGGTGACCAACCCGGCCATTGACCCCATTCGCGAACGCCACGTGATGTCGCTGGCGACCATTATTGGCCGCGAGCATAACGTTTTTAGCGAGGCTTCCGGTGATGCTGATCGGGTCGCATTTGAATCGCCAATCCTGATGTACACGGATCTTAAGCAACTACGCGAAATGGATCCGACCCATTACAAGCATAAAACCTTGTCGCTCGCATTTGATGCTGAAAACGACGACTTGCAGTCCGCTTTAATCCGTGTAACTGAAAGCGCTTACACTGCGGTAAAAGAAGAACAAACCGTCATTTTAATCCTGTCTGATCGCGGCCTGGAACAAGGCCAGCTTATGATCCCTGCGCCAATGGCAGTGGGTGCGGTGCAACAAACGCTGGTCGACAACGACCTGCGCTGCGACTCAAATATTATTATCGAAACCGCCAGCGCCCGCGACCCGCATCACATGGCGGTGCTGCTTGGTCTGGGCGCCACCGCAGTTTATCCGTATCTGGCTTATGAAACGGTCGAGCAGCTGGTGCAGCAAAGCCGTCTGCAGGCCGACCTAAAGTTAGCACTGACTAACTACCGTAAAGGCCTGAACAAAGGGCTGCTTAAGATCCTCTCAAAAATGGGAATCTCGACCATTGCCGGCTATCGCGGCGCTTCGTTGTTCGAAGTGGTGGGGCTGGACGAGACGATTCGCAAGCAGTGCTTTGTAAATGCGCCTGCGCGTATCGGCGGCGCCACCTTTAACGATATCCAGCAGGATCTGCAGCGTGTATTCAAATCTGCCTGGCTGCACCGCAAGCCCCTCTCGCAGGGCGGTTTGCTTAAATACGTGCACGGCGGCGAGTATCACGCCTACAACCCGGATGTGGTCATGAGCCTGCAAAAGGCGGTCGCCAGTGCCAGCCAGCAGGACTACGACACCTACGCCAAGCTGGTGAACGAACGCCCGGTCACGCACCTGCGAGACTTACTGGCGATTGATAACAGCAAGGCAACGGCTATCGACATCAATCAAGTCGAGCCCAAAGAGCAGCTGTTCCAGCGTTTTGACACCGCCGCCATGTCGATTGGCGCGCTGTCAGCCGAAGCGCACGAAGCGCTGGCTATTGCCATGAATAAAATCGGCGGCCATTCGAACTCGGGCGAGGGCGGTGAAGATCCCAAACGCTTTAACAGCCTGAAAAACTCGCGTATTAAGCAGGTTGCGTCCGGTCGTTTTGGTGTGACGCCGCATTACCTGATTAACGCCGATGTCATACAAATAAAAGTGGCACAGGGTGCCAAGCCCGGCGAGGGTGGTCAGCTACCGGGCGAAAAAGTCACTGCCGAAATCGCGCAGCTACGATTTGCAGTGCCCGGCACCACGCTGATTTCGCCGCCGCCGCATCACGATATTTACTCCATCGAAGATCTGGCGCAGCTAATTTTCGACCTCAAACAGGTTAACCCCAAAGCGCTGGTCAGCGTCAAACTGGTGTCGACACCGGGCATTGGCACCATCGCCACCGGCGTAGCCAAAGCCTATGCCGATCTGATCACGGTATCGGGTTATGACGGCGGCACCGGCGCCAGTCCGCTGACCTCGGTTAAATATGCCGGCTCGCCCTGGGAGCTGGGCTTAGCCGAAGTGCATCAGGCATTAGTCAGCAATAACTTACGCCATAAGATACGCCTGCAGGTCGACGGCGGCTTAAAAACCGGCGTGGATATCGTCAAAGCGGCTATTTTAGGCGCCGAAAGTTTCGGTTTTGGCACGGCACCCATGGTAGCGCTGGGGTGTAAGTACTTACGTATTTGTCACCTTAATAACTGCGCCACCGGCGTTGCTACGCAGGACGAAACCCTGCGTAAAGAATTTTTCCGTGGCCTGCCGGAGCGCGTCATCACCTTGTTTGAATTTGTTGCCGAAGAAGTGCGCGAGATCCTGGCGCAGCTGGGGTTGGAAAACCTCACCGATGCCATTGGCCGCACCGATCTGCTTAAGCGTTTACCGGGCGATACACCGCGCCAACAGGCACTAGATTTAGCACCCTTGTTAGATGCGGCCGGTACGCCGTCAGAGCAAACGCTGTATTGCAGCGAACCGAACGAGCCGTACGACAAAGGCGCGCTCAATCAGCAGTTGCTCGAGTTAACCGAAGACGCGGTCAAACAGCGTCGCGGCGGCCATTGGGCGCTGCCAATCCGTAATGACGATCGCTCAGTGGGAGCAATGGTGTCAGGCGTTATTGCCTCGCATCACGGCAATCAGGGCATGGCCGCGGCGCCGATCCAAATCGATTTTAACGGCACCGCCGGGCAAAGCTTTGGCGCATTTAACGCCGGCGGCTTAAAACTGCGTTTAACCGGCGACGCCAACGACTACGTTGGCAAAGGCATGGCCGGCGGGCAAATCGTAATAAAACCGCCAGCCGGCGTCAGTTATGCCAGCGAAAACTCGGCCATTATGGGCAACACCTGCCTGTACGGCGCCACCGGCGGCAAGCTCTATGCCGCGGGCTGCGCAGGTCAGCGTTTTGCGGTGCGCAATTCCGGTGCCGCAGCGGTAGTCGAGGGTATTGGCGACAATGGTTGCGAATACATGACCGGCGGTATCGTGGTGGTGCTGGGCAGTTGCGGCATTAATTTCGGTGCCGGCATGACCGGCGGTTTTGCCTATTTGCGCGATACCGACGGCGATTTGCACCGGCGCTTAAACCACGAATTGGTTGAGGCCGTGTCGGTAGACACACCGATTATCAAAGAGCACCTGCGCGGGCTCATCCATGAACACCACGAAGCCACCGGCAGCCGCTACTCGCAGCAACTATTGCAGGATTTCGAAGACGTGGTTGGCGACTTTTATATCGTCAAACCTAAATCGGCAGACATCAAGGAGCTACTCGGCCACCGTGCGCGCTCCACCGCAGAATTACGGGTCGAGGTAATGTAATGAACAAGAATATTTATCAGTTTTTAGACGTACAGCGCATTGATCCGCCGAAGCATCCGGTGGACGAACGGCGCATCGAATTTAAAGAAATCTACGAACCCATGTCGGATCGCCAGCTGCAGGGTCAGGCCGATCGCTGTCTGGATTGCGGCAACCCTTACTGCGAGTGGCAGTGCCCGGTGCATAACTATATTCCGCAGTGGCTGCAACTGGCTAACGAAGGCCGGGTGCTGGAAGCGGCGGAGCTGATGCACAAAACCAATTCGTTGCCCGAGGTTTGCGGCCGTGTGTGCCCGCAGGATCGCCTCTGCGAAGGTGCCTGCACGCTTAACGACGGTTTTGGCGCGGTGACCATTGGCAGCATCGAAAAGCAGATGGTCGATGAGGCTTTTGCTCAGGGTTGGCGGCCGGATTTATCGGACGTTGAAGCGCGGCCGGAAAAAGTAGCGATTATCGGCGCCGGTCCGGCGGGCTTGGCCTGTGCGGATGTGTTGGCGCGCAATGGCATCAAACCGGTGGTATACGACCGTTATCCGGAAATTGGTGGCCTGCTGACTTACGGGATCCCGCCGTTTAAGCTGGATAAGTCAGTGATGACCCTGCGCCGCGAGATTTTTACCGAGATGGGGATTGAGTTTAAGCTCGGCATTGAAGTCGGCAAAGACGTGACCTTTGATGAGCTGGTTAACGGCCATGATGCGGTGTTTTTGGCGTTGGGTACTTACAAAGCACTCGATGGCCGGCTCGAGGGGCTGGATACCCCGGGGGTCTATCCGGCGTTACCGTTTTTAATCGGTAACACCCAGCGCTTGTTGCAACAGCAGATGGCGGACTATCCGCTGATCGATGTTAAAGACGAAACCGTGGTGGTGCTGGGCGGTGGTGATACCGCGATGGACTGTGTGCGGACGTCGATCCGCCACGGCGCTAAGTCGGTGGTATGTGCGTACCGCCGCGACGAAGAGAACATGCCGGGCTCACGCCGTGAGGTGCAGAATGCGCGCGAAGAGGGTGTGGAATTTGAGTTTAACCTGCAGCCACTGGAAGTGGTGAAGGGCGATGATGGTCGCGTCAGCGGCGTGCGCATGGTTAAAACCGAACTGGGCCCGCCCGATGCTGACGGTCGCCGTCGGCCGCAACCGGTCGAGGGCTCAGAATTTGTGATGCCGGCAACGGCTGTGATTATCGCCTTTGGTTACCAACCGAATCCACCGCAATGGCTGGCCGAGCATGAGGTTAAACTAAGCGACTGGGGTACGGTACTGGCGGTCGGCGACAGCGAGTTTGCCATGCAAACCAGTAACCCGAAAATCTTCGCCGGCGGCGACATGGTGCGCGGCGCCGACCTCGTCGTCACCGCCATTGCCGAAGGCCGCACCGCCGCCGACGGCATCCTCGACTGGCTCGATCGGTGACGCACCTCTGCCCCGTACCGTGCGTCCTGACGCACGTAAACCAACCCCGTAGCGTGCGCCTCTGGCGCACGTTCAAAATATCTCACCACCGAGAACACGGAGAGCACGGAGAAAACCTTTTAAAGGTAAACACCGATTGGAATCGGCCTATAGGTTTTGCCGGTTAAGCTGCATGGCAGCGGTTGCGGCTTCGCGGATAGCCTCGTCTGCGTGGTGACGGCCTTGGCTATCTAAAGCGTCGATAACATTCGCCAGCCTAAAAATTTGTGTATTGCCGACGCTAGTGAAAGGATGAACGTGCGATAGTTTTGTATTAACCAGAGCCTGAACTCGCTGTCGAGTGATTGAATATACACGGGCGATATCCGTCGGACCGACAAAGTCCGGTTTCACTTCGAGTAATTTTGCTTGCGGCAACGCTAAAAGCACCTGCTTTTGCGCATCTTGCATCGCATCAAGCGCCGTTGATGACTGGCGTTCGAAGGTGATATTAATCTCGCCGTGGCGGCCATGACGTACTAGCGCATCATCGCAGCCAGCCTCAAACAAACTATCGTCAATTTGATCCTGGTTTTTGCCACAGTTTGAGACGTCAAACCGAAGGCTGAATTCATAGTATTTAGTCATTTTGTCCCCGCCACTGACATTTTTCGACTGCTTTTATCAACATGCGTGCATGCTGTTCATGATTTTTGGGTGTCCCCCAAATGGAGACAAGGCAAAACTCTCCGCAACGGCATTCTTTGTTTCGTGCACCAAAAGGGCATAGCATCCGCCCCCAACAATGAGAACTTTTTCCGCCTGATATGATCGACCATCCTTTGCTTTCGGCGAAGACTATTGCACTTTCTATGCACTTTGAGGTGTGTTTTTTCCGTTTCATGAAAAGATAGTCCTTTATCTTTGTGTTGTCAATCGACAATATTTCTAATATGTGGTTTATAAGCATAGTTCAATCTAAAAAGTCTGCTTAAAATGGGATCCGAATAGAGTCCCGTGGTGGGTGCTGAGACACAGCAACAAATGGTTTCATCGGTTACGCACGCTATTCCTTCAAAGATATAACCGCAGAGGCGCAGAGCACACGGAGAAAACCTTTTAAGGGGAAACCCAAAAAACCGCTTGTTGAGGTTTTAACTTTAAAAATCTTTTCTCCGTGCTCTCCGTGTACTCTGTGGTTAAATGTTTTAACAATATAAGTGTTTTCGCTGCGCCCTCCGCGCCTCTGCGGTTATATCTCTTGCCCTAACCCCATCGAATGGTGTTATATTCTGCCGTATGAAAATATTATCAATTGGTTATGGCGATATAGCACAGCGTGCGGCGCGGCGGTTAGTGGCGGCGGGGCATTCGGTGGTAGGTGTTTGCCGGCATCCGGATGACAAGCCGCCTGTAGACGGGGTCGAATTAATAGCTGCCGATGCGGGCAATGAGCAGGATCTGCGCGCGGTCATGCATGGCAACGAATTCGGTGCCGTGCTGGTGACGCTGACGCCGTCTTCGTATGATTCAGACGGCTACCGCAACGGCTATGTCGTGCCTTGTCGGCATTTACAGCAGGTGATTAGTGGCCTGGACTATGCGCCCTATGTGATTTATGTGTCCAGTACCGGCGTATACGGCCAGCAGGATGGTGAGTGGGTGGACGAGGATTCGCCTTGTGAGCCAGAATCGGACTCGGGGCGCATGTTGCTGCAGGCCGAAGCCTTGGTACGCGACTTGCCGGTGCCGTCGACGATTATACGCTGTAGCGGCATTTATGGTGCAGGACGAGACTTTATGCTACGCCAGTTAAAAGCCGGCAAAGTCACCTTGCGCGAGAGCTGGACTAACCGCATTCACCAGGACGATGTCGCCCGCTTTATCGCATTCGTGATTGAACACCCTGAAAAGCGCAACGATGCGTATTTACTCAGTGATGACGAACCGGTGATGCAATACGAGGTATACCAATGGCTGGCACGGCAATTGGGCGTAGAAGTATCGTCCGAAGTCGAACCCGGCCCCGGCCCGCGAGGTTCCAAGCGCTGCAATAACGCCCACGTGCGCAACACCGGCTTCACCCTCGAATACCCCACCTACCGCCACGGCTACGCCGAAATGATTAACCCGTAGCGTGCGCCTCTGGCGCACGTTACTCCCTCAAACCGTATCGTGCGTCCTGACGCACGTTTAAAACACAAGATATAACCGCAGAGGCGCAGAGTTCGCAGAGGAAACATTTAGATTGCTTAAACACTAAAACCTGAATTTTGGGTTTTACATTTAAAGGTTTTCCTCTGCGTCCTCTGCGCCTCTGCGGTTATATCTCTAATGTTTTAGCTCTGCCCCAAAACCCCATTGCCAACCATCCATTAATAAAGTATGTTAAGCGCATGTTACATGGAGGTAACGTCAGGGAGGTTTGAATGGTCAGGGGACTCGGGTTACAGAAATTAATTAACGAGCTTAAGCACAAGGTGCATTCGGCCAGTTTTGAGCGCCTGTTTGCCGAGAAAACAGCACACCTTAGCGGCCCGCAAAAGCTGCAGCTCAAAATAAAGCTGAACGAGCTGACCAAACCCAGCACCGCTGCCATCGACCTGCGCCGCAAGGTGCCCGGACCGGTTGCAATGTACGAATACCAGGGCCGCACCCACTTTTTTAACGCCGAAGCGCAAAAAATCTTCACCGACGGCCTAAAAGCCAACAACGGCGTTTATACCGACGAAACCTACCGCAACATCATGCAGTATATGCGCAAGCAACAGCAGACTCGCGTCACTAAGCAAATCGAGGCCGACAGCCAGAGTAAGCTGGGTAGCTTTGTGCTGGGGCGCTATTACCGGCGCAGCGAAGAGCGCATGAATTTTGTCACCGACGTAGTCGTGAAGGGCCGCATAGACGGCAAGCTCATTAAGCTAAAAGCCGTGACTGTCGACATTTCATTGCAGGGCGTGCAGCTAAAACTCCCCGCCACCGCACCGGTGCAAAAACTATTACACCAAACAGTCGCTATTTTTTACCTGGGGCTGGCCAAGGAATTTGTCTTTGATCAGAGCCAACCCTACAGCTACCAGGTGCTGGGCGCGCACGAAAAAGACAACCAAACCTATCTGCGGCTGCGCCGTGACGCCGTAGCCGATGACGATGCGCTGGATAAACTGCTGCGCGGCCTGCTGAACGGCTATAAATTCCGTTACAAGGTGAATGTCGACCATGTTATCCACTCGGTGCGCGCCAAAGGCCACGAAAGCCAGTGGCTGCAAAGCCAGCAGGGCGTGCCGGTTATCTTTAGCGGCAATCCGGAAAAGACCGCTTACGCCATTGCCACCGAGAGCAACAGTGCGCTGATTGATTCCTGCTGTAAGAAAACGCCTCAGCTACTTAATGCATTAATTAACCAACGCTGGTTAAGGTTAAAACTGGCCGAGGTACGCGACCATAGGGAGCAAACCCGGCTGCAACTGCCGTTTTACTTTTTAACCCTTAACGTGAAGGGCGAAAAGCGCCATTATGCCGTGCCGACGGTAGCGCTGGCCAAACAGCCGGCGATTAAAAACATACTCGCCGGACTCAAGCGCGCGGGCTACACGGTGCAGGCGCTGGTACTGAGCGTCACCTACAGCAGGCTGGACAAACTATTCGTTGGCCTGGTTAGTGCCATCGATTTGCCGGACTGGAAGACGGTTAAAGCGTCAGAGTTAAAACTGAATGTGCTAAAACCTCACCGACTGCATTTACAGGGCGTGCAGGGCACTAAAGTGGTAGAAGAGCATCCGCGGTTAACGCAGTTATACACCAAATGTGGTCTGTGCAATGCGCTGTTTGTACACCGCGAAGCTAAGCAACAAGATATTGGTTTAGCCGCTTTGATGCCGTTCAAACAGGGGTTGCCGGGATGGTTCCAGAACCCGGAATTATGGCTAAGCCGCAGTCATTATATTTTGGGCGGCAAAAAGATCGAAAACGAAATTCTCAAGCGATTAAAATATATCGACCCGGCTGAACATGCCGATACCAAGACGTTGTTACTGCGCCTCAGCCAAAGCGATAATCAGGCCGAGCCGACGGTAAACGGCCGCTGGCTGAGCGATTTTACCAGCTTTAACGAAGCCAGCCTGTATATGAAAAAGCTCTACAAAGAGAAGAAATTACTGGCTGTAAATATTGAGCTGTACCGTTGCAAACGGCCGGTCATCCGCGCTTTCCGCGACGACCTCAACTACGTACAAACCTACCTGCCGCACCGCGCCAAAAGCCTGGAGCGCCAAATCAAATCCATCGACGGCGTCATCGGTGTCCAGGACGTCACCGCCCCGTTATTGCGCCTGGCCCTATAAGAAATATTAAGTGTTAGTAAAACGACACAACCAAAGGAGTGCTTGCCTTGCGATTACAAAACAAAATTGTAGATATTCATCTATGGCTACGGTGTAATTAATAAAAGCCCCAACGCAAGCGAAGGGGCTCTGACTTACCAAGGAAATGTGTGGTCTCTCCCGCCGTCAAGGCCCCCTGGGCATTACTACTAGGCCGTCAAACCTCGTTGCAATCAACGGTCTTATTAAAGTAACATCATTCGCCGTAGTCTTGCTAAAAACGACTACACAGGCTGTATGTGATTGACTACTCTCCCCGATATCCTCTGTATTGAGATCAAAATGACCTTTCCCCGAAAAACCAGCGCCTGAAGCTTTGGAATAGATACACGGATAAAGCGAATAAAGCCGAGAAAATTCGCGAGACCCACACAGATTAAGTTGATATTCTGTAAACTAAGTACAGTAAACAATAACTTAAGTAGCACAGCGTATTCATGAGCGACTCACACAGCACCTTCATTGAGCGGTTCTGGGAGGTTATCTTCCAGTTTTTAGCAAAACTATCGGTTTTCTCGGTAGTCAGAAAAGTTGTTAATCGCTTTTTGCCGAAACGTCATCAGCACCTATTTGTCGAATGTTGGGCATTAGGGCACCTGCTATTGTAGTTCTTGGCGATATCTGCTGTTTTGTACATACCTGCTGAATGGGCTGGGTGGGCGATATCTATCTACGTCCTGATGCGGGTATTTGAGGTTGTGGTTTATCAAGTTAATGTGCTGCTGTTTGACCATTTTCGTGCCCTTCAAAAAGGGCAGCAGTATAAACTGGGTGGATACCGCAGCCTGATTATTTTGCTGATCCAAAACTACTTCGAAATTATCCTCTGGTTTGCCGCGCAGTACGTCTTTTTTGGTCAGTTATTCAGCTTTTAGTAGATGGTACTGCAAACAGTGTTCTGGGTGCCATCTACACCTCGTTTGTCGTGATGACCAGTTTTGGTGTCGAAAACATTTCCCCCTCCGGCGTGTTGGCTTACACCATCGTCATAGCACAAGCCATGATCGGATTGTTTATGACTCTACTCAGCCTCGCCCGCTTCATCGGCCTGTTACCTGCACCAGGAACAATGATAAAGTAAGAACAGTAGGCTGTGAGGTTGCTATTAAGGTGTTGTATCAATCGTCCTGCCGATGGGTAATTACGTAAAAATGGTAATTGCCGGCCTCATCTTCTTTTCCACTGAAGTGATAGCCCCATTGCTGGATCTTTGAGTAGTTTTCGTAAACCTGATAGGCGATATCTTTAGATTCCGCGACGCCACGCATCAGACATGTTTTAAGGCGGCACTGCAGGTATTCAACGTCGATATTCATCAGCGTGTCCGATTGCATCAGGTCCGAAATCGCACCTTCACGCGAAATCCCCCATGAACTCACGCCGTTTTCGCTAGCAAAGCGGTCCACGATCTTAGGGTAATAACTATTTTCCCGCGCTATTTGCGCGTAGATGCCAGGAAAATGAAAAGGGTGTTTGCCGATAACTTCTGCAGTGTTATCTGACGACTCGCGTTTAGGCTTTTCTGTTGTGTTAACGGCTTGCCGCTGATTGATAGTCGGCTGATTAACGTCAAGCTCAGGTGTTTCCACAGCATCTGACCTGAATTGAGTGGGCATCGGCGAATCAACGCTACCCGCCATCTGTGACTGGCTGATGCCTAACCAGTAGCCCACACTTCCGGCAACCATGGCCGTTATAGCAATCCTTGTTTTACTCATCGCATCATCCTTGAATTATACCGCAGGTCTTTTATAACGCACTTGGATGCGAGGAGCAATTCGGAGTTCGTGGTTCGGTGTCCCTTCCTTAAAGATCTTTTCTCAGTGCCCTCCGTGGTTAAACCGTGGTAAATATTTCTGAAAAGGTGACTGATGAAATCTGAGAATACGGTTTGGCATGCGCAGAGTGTGAGTCGGCAGATGCGCGAACAGCAGAAAGGCCAGCGCGGCAAGGTGTTGTGGTACACGGGGTTAAGCGGCTCGGGTAAGTCGACTATCGCCAATGCTGTTGATATTAGACTGCACGAACTGGGCAAGCACTCTTATCTGCTCGACGGTGACAACGTTCGCCACGGTCTGAACGGCGATTTAGGCTTTGACGATGCCGCCCGTATCGAAAACATCCGCCGTGTTGCGGAAGTGGCTAAATTATTTGTCGACGCCGGATTAATCGTCAGCACCGCGTTTATCTCGCCCTTCTGCTCTGACCGTGAGTACGCTCGTGATTTGATCGGCGCAGCAGACTTTATCGAAGTCTTCATCGACACCCCATTCGAAATCTGCGAACAACGCGACCCCAAAGGCCTCTACCAAAAAGCCCGCAGCGGCGAAATCAGCAACTTCACCGGCATCAGCTCCCCCTACGAAGCCCCAACAACCCCTGATATTCATATCCAGACCAACGAACTATCTGTTGAACAAGCCACTGCCGAGATAGTGGCTCAGCTTAGGTTTGAAAAGATTTAACCACGGAGAACACGGAGAGCAAGGAGAAAAAACTTTAGAAGGAAAACAAACCACTGTGTTTACCCCTAAAAAGGTTTTTCGGTGCTTTCCGTGGTTATATCTTTAATCATAAATGATGACAAATCAATTAACGCTTGATATAACAACTAAACAGGGTTGTATAAACACTGCAAAAAACACTGCGTATTAACAAGGGTTTAAGAGTTTATTCGTTAACTTACAGTAGTTTATGAATTATTTAATCCCTGCATTAACGATAGAGATTTAATCTGTGTCTGAGCTTGAAAAGAACATCATTTCATCATTAAAGGCGGGGCCGATGTCAGCCGCTGAACTGGCTCGTGGGTTGCGGGTTGATGCAACCACCATCACCCGGCGACTCAGCCGTATGGGCGCGCAGGTAATAAAAACCGGCGACGGACGTGCAACACGTTGGTATGTTCGCCGCACGTTACCCATGCTGCCCGTTTTAGAGGTGTTGCCCATTTACCGTGTCGAACGGAACGGAGCGGCTGGAAAGATGGCACGGCTGCATATTGTTTATCCTGATGATAGCTATTTAGTGGAATATTTTCGCGTAGATGATGCCAGTGGCGAGGCTTATGCAGAGTGGAAGTTCTACGAGTCCTTGCCGTGGTGGTTGTCCGATATGAGGCCACAAGGTTTCCTTGGACGCTCTTTTGCCAAACGCTTGAGAACCGAGGGCGTGCCGCTCGAATCTGATCCGAATAAATGGTCGGAGGATGATGTTTTGGCGGTACTGGCGAAATTTCCGCAGGATCACGTGGGTAATCTGCTGGTTGGCGATTTGGCTTACACACATTGGTTGCAGTCAGCACAGGAAGCAGCTATTAGCGACCAACAAGCGGGCGCCAAAGCTGAGGCGATTGCCCGCGGTGAGCATTTTGATTCATCAGCTAAAGGCGAACAGCCTAAATTCACCACAATGCTTACCGAGGGAGAGTGTATCGTCAAGTTTTCTGGTCACGTGACGCAAACTGAGATTGATTCAGTAGCTAACCGATGGGCGGATTTACTTCAGGCAGAAGCGTTAGCTGCAACAGCACTCAATGGCTTGGTTGCCGATATTGCTGCCCATAATCGCACGTTCTGTGTTCAGGGGCGAACACTGCTCGCGTCAAAAAGGTTTGATAGAACGCCAGAGGGTGGACGAGTTGGGGTTAATTCGTTTTCGAGTTTGGATTCAGAGTTCGTTGGTAAAGCCAATGGCAATTGGCCTGAAATTGCTGACACGTTGTATCAACAAGGTGTCATAACCGAAAACGCAGTGACTCAATGTAAGGTCGCCTGGGCGTTTGGACAACTGATCGCAAATTCGGATATGCATTTAGGCAATGTTTCAGCACTCAACTGGGGCGGACGACCTTTTGAGTTAGCGCCGATTTATGACATGTTACCGATGCATTTTTCTCCTAACAGTGCGGGTGACTTACCATCCGAGCGTTATCACATAGGCTTTAACCCGAGTGTTCCAAAGATATGTTGGCAAACAGCCTATGCCGCCGCAGAAGACTTTTGGCACCATGTGTTGGCAAGCGGTGTCATCAGTGAGCATTTTAAAGTTCTGGCTAAACAGCAGCTGCAGGTCGTTGAGCAATTTGCAGTCACTATTAAAAAAATGGCCTAGAGAGGTTTTAACCACAGAGGACACGGAGAACACGGAGAAAAACCTTTTAAAATGGAAACCCCAGTTTTCGGGTTTTACATTAAAAATGTTTTCTCCGTGCTCTCAGTGCCCTCCGTGCTCTCCGTGGTTACATCTTGACCGAGCGGGCGAGTTGCCGGTAGTGCGCCACCTGGCTTTTATTTAAGTGCTGCAGGTCAATGACGTCGACGTAATGCTGTGCTTTTTGTGGCTCGTCCAACAAAACGTAGACCTCGCCAAGGCGCAGTCTGATTTTTTGTAATTGGTGCAGATCATGCGCTTGCTCTGCGTGCTCAGCAGCCTTCAATAATGGCTGTTCGGCCTGCTTGTAGTCGCCATTAAGACGCAGCGCCACCCCGTAGTTATTGTAGGCAATAGCTTTTTGTTGCTCGTCCGGCACCTGCTTGGCCCAACGCACCGACTCACGCCGGTACTCCACATGCGCCTGCCGGGCGTCATTCTTATGCGCGATGTGCGCCAGTTCCGCATAGACCTCGCGGTAAAACAGCGGTGAATCGTAAGCTTTTTGTTTTAACTGCTCGACATAGGCCTTGGCTTGCTCAAACCGGTTTAACAGCACCAGGGTGTTGAGTATTTTCAGCTCCAGCTGCGCCGCCGCATTTTTATCTTCAAGTGCTTTAAAGCCCTCGAGTGCTTGTTCCAGCGCAACATTAGCTTCATCGAGGCGCTGGCGGCGTTGCAGCCACTTGCCATAGATTAAAGCAATATGCGGCTGGTATTGTGGCGGGACATCGGGGTTGTTAATCCAGGGACGTAAGGCGACGTAAAGGTCGTCAATTTTCTGAAACTTAAACAAAGAGTTCAGCTTTGCAATCTCAAGCTCCCACCAGCCATCGGTCCCACTCGCCAAGCGTTGCTGCTGCTCGTTGATGGATTGTAAGCAAGACACTGGCTGCTCACCACAGCTAACGCTTAACGTATCGCTGTGGCAAGGAGTTGAGTAGCTTAGGCTAAAAAGCAACACCATCGCACTTATTGGCAACGGCGTCGGGATTTTGGTCATTTGTTATGTTTCACTGCTTCTTCGTCGTGTAACCTACTTTATACCCTCCATTGCAGCCTCTAAGCAATATTACTGACGGTATAAGATGGTCTTCAAAAGGTATAATTTCTCGTCCTGACGCGACTTTCGGCAGAGCGTGCGTCAGGACGCACGGTACGGTTATTATTGAAGCGCCGGTTACGCGGTGCAAGGTTGCGTCGACTTTCTATAACTTGAGCATTGAATTGAGACTTACCGCATCGATCTTCCATCAGTAAGTTTTTTAGTTATAACTACTTATCAAAAGACAACTGACGTGAAATTTGAATCGATACAACAGTGGGGACAGAAGCATGCGTCGTTGAATGTGCTTTTTGCGAGCTCTAGAGTGTGTAATTTTGAATGCAGCTCGCCTAAACGCATTGGCATTTCGATCTTGTTAAGCTTTTTGCAGCCCTCACGATGGACAAATCGAGAAGGTTTACCGTTGTCAGCAACACCGATACAAACAAAATATTCACACATATGAAGTTCCTTATTCAGCTACAAAAGCGTACAAGAAAAAGAACGCTTGCTCAACCGAATGTTATACTTTTATGTTACATAAACTATTTAATGATATGTGTAATTAAGTAGAAGCATTTATAAGTTCATTGGTTTGCGACCTGGCTTGCGCTTAAAGCGCAAGCTACGACGATGGTTGAACTTGCGCTACAAGCGCAAGCTACGCATAATCAACTGCATCTTGTATAAATAAGAAGGCGATTGATTATGCGTTATTTGAAGAGCTTGGCTGTGGCGGCTACGGTGTCGCTGAGCCTGCCGGCGACGGCGTCAGCGCAGCAAGCATTGACTTATAAAGACCAGCAAAAACTGCACGATATCGCGGCGGCTGTGCAGGCCGACCGTATCGAAAAAGACATCCAGAAGCTGGTTTCTTTTGGCACCCGCCATACCCTTTCCGAAACTGAATCAGATACCCGCGGCATTGGTGCTGCACGGCGCTGGATCTACGAAGAGTTTAAACGCATTTCCGCCGACTGTGGTGGCTGCCTGGAAGTCATGTACGTTACTGATATTATCGAAGGCGAAACTCGCATCCCGGATGCGACCGAAGTTAAAAGTGTTATCGCGATTCAGCGCGGTAAGACGGACCCGGGCCGTTATGTGTTGATGTCGGGCGATATCGACTCACGGGTTAGCGACGTGATGGACTATACCTCGGATGCGCCGGGTGCTAATGACAATGCCTCGGGCGTTGCCGGCACATTAGAAGCTGCGCGTGTTTTGTCGCAGTATGAATTTGATGGCTCAGTTGTATACGCTGCGCTGGCCGGCGAAGAGCAGGGTTTGTTTGGCGGTAAAATTCTGGCCGAGAAGGCAAAAGAGCAGAACTGGCGTATTCATGCGGTGCTGAACAACGACATGATCGGTAACATCGAAGGCATTAACGGCGTCATTAATAACACGACTGCGCGGATTTTTGCTGAGGGTACACGCATGGACGAAAGCGACCGCGAAGCAACCATGCGCCGCTTTTATGGTGGCGAAGTTGATTCACCGTCACGTAACGTTGCACGCTATGTGGATTTGATGGCTGACCGTTATATTCCTAACCTGGACACCATGATCGTGTATCGGCTGGACCGCTTTGGTCGCGGCGGACATCACCGGCCGTTTAATGATCTGGGCTACCCGGGTGTTCGTATAATGGAGACCAATGAAAATTATTATCGTCAGCATCAGGATCTGCGCACCGAAAACGGCATTGAGTACGGTGATACTATTGATGGCGTCGATTTTGATTACGCGGCTAAATTAACCGCACTTAATGCTGTTTCGCTTGCTGGTATGGCGTGGGCGCCGGAGCCGCCTCAGAACGTTGACATAGAAGGTGCGGTACAGCCGTCAACAACGCTTAAATGGGATGCCGCCAGTCAGGGCGAAGATGTTGCCGGTTATAAGATTTATTGGCGTTTAACGTCAGAACCCCAATGGCAATGGAGCCGGTTTGTGGGCGATGTGACCGAATACACACTAGAGAACATCGTTATTGATAACTATATCTTTGGCGTCGCCAGTGTCAGCGAAGACGGCTTTGAAAGTCCGGTGGTGTTCCCCGGGCCGGCTGGCGAGTTCTCGATAGACTTTGAGGAAGAGGGCGATCAGTAACTCAACAGAAAAGAACACTAACGAGTTTTTACCACTACAACGTGATTGCACCGTCGGCTTTGAACTGGAGTTTTCCGGGCTGTCGGTGCAGCAAACCCTCGATACCCTGCAGCATAAACTGCAGGGTCACGTCCAGCGCGTGTCGCTGGCAGAACGCACCATAACGCATGATGAGTTAGGTGACTTCCAGATCGAACTGGACTGGAGTTACCTGAAAAAACTGGCTAAAGAACAAAGCGAAACCGGTGAGAAAGCCTGGCTGCAGGATTTACAGCAGCTGGCCGAAAAAGTCGTGCCCATGGAGGTGGTCTGCCCGCCGTTGACGCTGACCCAATGTGAGCAGTTACTACCGCTGGTGGATTCGTTGCGCGAGGCCGGCGCGCGCGGCACCGACGAGAGCTGGATTGCGGCTTATGGCGTGCATGTGAATGCATCGGTGCCTATGGCTGATAATGGTGACGATGACGAGTCGATTTCGGCGGAAGTGATTCATCGTTATCTGCAGGCCTACGGTTTATTGCAGTGGTGGCTGTTTGACGCGCTGCAAGTAGATACCACCCGTAAGGTCAGTCCTTACATCGATAAATATCCTGAAAGCTATTTGCGTGTGTTGTTGTCGCACGAGTCGGTAACCATGCCGTTATTGATTAGCGATTACCTGGAGCACAATGCGTCGCGGAATCGTGCGCTGGATATGCTGCCGCTGTTTGCGCATATCGACCCGGACCGGGTTTATAAAGCGGTTGGCGATGACAAAATCAAGTCGCGGCCGACCTTTCATTTTCGGTTGCCTAATTGCCACGTCGAGCGACCGGACTGGAACTTAACCGAGAGCTGGAAGGGTTGGTGGGTGATTGAGCAGTTGGCCAATGATGGTAAGGCGTTGGCGTATTGGCGCGATGAGTTTTTAGCGCTGAGCCGCCCATTGATGGGCGTGAGCGAGACCGATTGGAAGCGGAGAATGCAGGCATGGCTAGTCGACCGCGGGTGGTGGTAACCGGTAATGCACGGCGCTGGTCGCCGTCGTGGTGGTGTACCTGGCTGGCGCTGCGCTTGCTTGGCGCGCGTCCGTTGCGGGTAAGTGTGCGGCATCAGGTGTCGCCTGATGCTATTGATGCGGTGATTATTGGCGGCGGTGATGATATAAGCCCGTCGCATTACGAGCAGCAGCCGGAACCCGATGGCGAATACGATCCGGACCGCGACGATCTGGAAATTAGCTGGATCCGTTGGGCGCTGGAGCATAATCGGCCGCTATTGGGCATTTGCCGGGGCTCGCAGTTAATTAACGTGGTTTTAGGCGGCGCGCTGAACCAAAACATCCGCGAGTTACGTAAATTGACCTATAACCGTCCCGGATTGTTGCCGACCAAGCAGGTGCGTTTAGCGGATGATTCTTGTATTGCTGCGGTATGCCGCAAGCAACGGCTGCGGGTTAACAGCCTGCATTCGCAGATTGTATCGCGCACCGGCACGGACATGCGCGCCGTGGGTTGGGATCTTGACGGTTTTATTCAGGCGTCGGAGCATACACAGCGAGACGTGATTGGAGTTCAGTGGCATCCGGAGTATTTGTTTTATGTCCCGAGTCAGTTACGGCTTTTTCGCTGGTTGTTGGATTGCCGTTAGTTTAGTTTTAGTCAGTTGTTCCAGCCCTTCTTATCAGCCCACCAAGCCCTGGCACACTGCCGAGGGTTTTAAAAACTTGCATGGCGCCGAAAAAGATACCGGTTTTTTTGATTACTGGTATATGCGCTGGTTTGGTGACGTGGAGTGGAAGGATCAGGCCGAGCAGGCGCATTTAATCCCTGTGGCCGAGCCGGAGTTAGCAGCGATTCAGTCGCCGGACCCGGACGAGCGGATCGTTACCTGGGTGGGGCATTCGACGTTTTTGCTGCAATACCAGGGCATGAATGTGCTGACCGACCCGATTTTTAGTGAGCGCGCGTCGCCGGTTAGTTTTGCCGGGCCATCGCGGTTAACTGAACTGCCACTATCACTGGACGAATTGCCGCCGATTGATGCGGTTATTATTTCGCATGATCACTATGATCACCTGGATGAAGCCAGCATTTTGGCGTTGGGCCCGGATGTGCACTATTACGTGCCGTTAAAGTTAAAGTCATGGTTTGTTGAGCTGGGTATTGCTGACTCACAGGTGACTGAACTGGATTGGTGGCAGAGTGCTTCGCTGGCTAGCGGTGATTTGTCTGTTTATGCCACGCCGAGTCAGCACTGGTCAGGACGGTCGTTGTGGGATCGTTTTGAAACCTTATGGGCTAGTTATGTGATTGATATTGGCGACTGGCGGGTGTGGTTTGGCGGTGATACCGGCTATAACGAGGTGCAGTTTAAGGAAATTGGCGAGCGCTTTGCGCCGGTCGATTTGGCTTTAAATCCGGTTGGCGCCTATTTACCGCGCTGGTTTATGGAAATGCCCCATGTTGACCCCTATCAGGCGACCTTGATTCACCGTGATATTGGTGCAAAACAAAGCGTGACCATGCATTGGGGAGCGTTCCAGTTAGCCGCGGAAGGCATTCAGAGAACCTTGGATGATATTGCGGCGGCGCGCGAGCAGGCGGGTCTGTCTGAGCAGGAATTTCAGATAATGGCAGTTGGCGAAACCCAACAGTTTTAGGTTTTTTCGAATATTTTTGATCTAAACCTGCATTAAATGGGTAAAACTCTTCGTTAAAATAGAATAATCAATTTGGAGTTATTGATGACGATTGCCAACCGTCTTTATGCGGGTTTTGCCTTCATTATATTGCTGTTAGTCGCCACTACGGTGATTGGAACCTACCAGGTCGACGAAATTAATAAAACCCTGACCCGGGTTAACGAAGTCGGTAGCGAAAAACAACGTTATGCGATTAATTAATTCGGCTCAGTGCATGATCGATATGAATGCGCAAATCGCCACCGCGGCGGAAGAACAAAGCTCGGTAGCGGATGAAATTAACGAAAACTTCCATAGTATTACCCAGGCGACTGAGCAGTCGGCTGCGGGTTCTGAGCAAGTTAGCTCATCCAGCCGCGAGCTAAATGAGCTGGCCAAGCGCTTAAGTGGCCAGGTGCGCCGCTTCCGGGTGTCGTAAAAGATGTATGAGTTTTAGCCTGTTAGCGCAAAATGACTTGAACTAACCGGCTAAAACCCCTAGTATAGCGGCCGTTCCGGAGAGGTGTCCGAGTGGCTGAAGGAGCACGCCTGGAAAGTGTGTATAGCGCAAGCTATCGAGGGTTCGAATCCCTCTCTCTCCGCCAATATATAAGAAAGAACCGCCCTTGAGGCGGTTTTTTTGTTTCTGCAGGCTATGGCTTTGGAGGCTTCGATGGGGCTCGCAGGCGAATTCGGGGCGGCTTTGATGGGATTTATAGGCGGCGAGAGGCTTCTTCCGCCGGTGCGTGTAGCCCGCCGCGCATTTTGCAACGCCGCGCCGAAAAAACTGAAACAAAAGGCCGCGCTATGACGGCCAATACTCATCCTTTTTATAGTTAATATCTAGCAGGTCAGGGTTGCTTAGCAGGGCGTTACAGGCGCTTCTGTGGGCTTCAATGCACTGCCTGCATGATTCTGTCTCTTCGGGTGTGTACACGCCCAGCGCAGCGTTAATTTGCCCTACCTCGTTCCAGTGCAGTGCAATGCGGCGCGAGCACTCCTGGCGGACCTTCTCTTTAACGGCTTTTAAATCGTGGTTACGCTGGTTATTAACGGCTTCTATTTGCTCTGCGTCCATGCCGATTTGCTGCATGTAGCTGATGCTGAAGTCGCTGTGTGTCTGCCCTTTAAATATATAAGTGTACATGGTTTTAACCCTCTCGTTTGAAAGTAACAGAGCCTAGGACTTTGTTTCTGATGCGGTATGAGTCGGCGTATTGTGCGTGGCCTACCCAGCTTACAATGCGTCTCTTTATATAGTCGTGGTCAATGTCTCCGGTGGCATAAAGTCGCGCCATTTTCTTCATCTTTTTATTCATTCGTTTGACGGAGTCTTTGCGTATTCTTTTGTGTGTTGGCCATGTTCGGTACCCGAGGAAGTCGAGTGCTCGGCCGTTATTTTGGCTGACTGGGAATATCTGCGTTTTATTATTTAAGCGCAGTTTTAAAGCGTTATTTAAAAACTCAGTAATGGTATTTAAAACGGCTTTTAAATAGCTTTTATCGTGGTGAATAATGACAAAGTCATCCATGTAGCGAATATAGCGATGAATGCGTAATTCGTGCTTAACCATAGCGTCGAGTTCGTGCAGGTAGATGTTTGCCCAGAGTTGGCTTGTGAGGTTCCCAATGGGTAAGCCTTGCGGCCATGACGCCATGATATTTTTGCAAAGGTTCAGTGTCGGCTGACAGGCTATCTTGCGGCTGAGTATGCCGCCCAGCACGTCCTGGTCAATCGATGCAAAATACTTGCTGACATCGGCTTTCAGGCAGTAAGCGGTACCGTGCTGGCGTTGTACTTCGCGCAGCCATTGTTGTGCCTGTGTGCTGCCTTTATGCATACCTCTGCCCGGGCGACAGGCATAGCTGTGGTGTATAAATCGCCGCTCCCAAATCGGCTCTATCACGCTGATAAGTGCGTGCTGGGTGACGCGGTCACGGAACGGTAACGCGGCCACCAGTCGATGCTTGGGCTCGTGCACGTAAAATTTACGGTATTGTCCGGTGGTATAGGTCTCGTTGACCAGGTGCTCCTGTAGTCTTATCAAGTTGCCTTCGAGGTCGCGTTCAAAGCGCAGCACTTCGGTTCGCTCGCGCTTGCCGAGTCGCGCTTTTAGGTACGCGTTGTGTAGGTTTTCGAGCTCATAGATGCTCGGGTATAAGTTGTTGTACGTCTTCACTTCAAATCCTTTTGACTGCTTAGGGCGGCAGCCGAAAGCGCTCGGTGCGCCTACTAGCCTACGGCTGCCTGTATATTTTTCACCTTGTGGGTGAGGACTAAGCGCCCTTTTAATAGATGCACTGTCAGCGAAGCCGTGGCCGCGCTGCTTCGGGCAATCATTAAGAGCGGGGCGAAACCCGATATTGCTGTTCGTGTTCGAACGCTCGTTGTTCAAGTTGCGAGCGGCGAGGCCGGCATTGGAGCCGTTGTTCCAGTTGCCGCCACGAAACGGGAGCCGTTGTAGCACTTAGCCCTTTTCCTTCTTAAGCCAGCTTCCGATGAAGCGGCCAATCTCTGCCAAATGACGACTCCAGACCTCGTATTTCTTGAAGGGAAGATGCCCGAGATCTTTGGCTAGTCGTACTAATCGGCGTGTTAACTCAAGCTCTGCGTCAGCGTCCTGTAGTGTTGTTTTCTTGTGGTAGCGCTTTGATACAACAATCATCAGTCGCAGCAGTCGAAACATGCTCTGGCGGATTTCAGCACTCAACACATGCCGCTCCGATTTCGGAAAGTGAGCGAGCGCTTTATATCCGTATTTTATCATCTCTTCGATGCGTTGAATGACGATTAAATCTTGTTGTACGTGCATTTTAAAACCACTTAAAAGTAATGCTGCGCTATCGCGCAGCTAACAGGAAACCAAGAGCAAGAACTCATGCGACAAAAGCGGGGCGAAACCCGATAAGGCTGCCCGTGCTCGAACGCCCGCCGGGCAAGTGGCGAGCGGCGAGGCCGGCATTGGAGCCGTAGTTCCAGTTGCCGCCACGAAACGGGAGCCGTTCGCCTCCCGTTCTGGCGTATAAGCGGCCTTGCGGGGTAATACCGGCAGGTGAGAATAGCAGTCGTTGCAGCAGCTGTGATTCGGTGTAGCCGGCTTCTTTTGATAGCGCGCCCCAGTCAGTGCTGATAGCGTCTTCATTCGATACACCTGGGCTGTTCTTCAGTGTGAGGTTTCCGCTTTCGTTGGACAGGTAATGCCCTTGCGGTACCCAGTTGATTTCGTCCTCCTCAAAGTTGTTGTCGGTGGTGCAATAGACGCGACCATCAACGAGTTTAAGCTGGTCACTCCACTCCCAAACGTTGCCTGTTAAGTCGGCTATGCCAAATGGTGAATTGTCGTGCCTCCACGCTTCGGGTCCGGAGCCAGTCAGTGTTCTGGCTGTGCCTGATGCGTCGCCTGCAATACCGCCGTCTTGTCGGCGACCGAGTTCATGGGTCGCGTCATGCGCGCGCCCGTAGTTTGTATTGCCGCGAGGTTCAAATCCGTTGGCCATGCACCAGAGCGCTATCGCTGCCCATTCGTGCTCTGACATTAAATGCCAGCCCTGGCCGTTCGCCTGGCACCATGACTTAGCGGTATCAAAGTTAACGGATGTGCGTGGGTCGAGTCCTGGCAGCGAGACGACTTGGCCGTTTAGGTGATACCCCTGGAATGCTCCGATAAACACCTCGGATTTTTCCACGCCGTTGACCATAAATGCGGTCGCTACACCGGTGCCGAATGGGTCGCCCGCAAAACCTAAATCCTCATAGCGGAACTTGTAGATGGGCACCATAATGCTGGGGTCGCCGTTTGCGTTGTAAAGGACCGTGTTCTTGCCCTGGGTTGATAACTCAACTTGCTTGCGCAAAGTGTCAGGAATGAACGACAGGCCGCCGGGGATTGATACTGACTTAATGACGTTACCCGTTGTGCCAAGCCGCTTGTTAAGCTCTGTGGTGTCTGGTACGTTCTGAGCCCCAGTGCCGACATCACGAGTCGCTGCGCTTTTCAAAAAGCCTTTATTGACTGCGTCATCGTTTGCATTGGGTGTGTTTGTTTTTACACGTCCGCCGTCGTCGCGTTTTGCAATTGAATCAGCTGTCGGGTTCACTGACTGGCTACCGAACAGCGCTTCTGATGCTTCAATCAGCTGCTTTGCCTGCTCACTCAGCGCAAGGATTGCGCCGGGGTGCAAAACGCCTTTTGCAACTTTCCCGCTGCCTGAGCCAGCGTCCCAGCTCTCGATGGTTTCAATGGTGTTGACACCCGTATCTGTTGTGTAGGTTCGCTTAACCTCCAGTAGCTGGCCTTCGATATACAGTGACGAGCCGGGTTTTAGTCCTGCGATGTCATCGCCTGTCTGGACTGTGATGAGCGCGCTACCGTTTGTCACGGTGACGCTGCTTGCTCTCCATAGGATACTCATGCTTCCTCCGAAATGATTGATAAGCGCTGGGTGTTGTCGTATGTCGGTACAGAGTGAATGACCTCTAGTCTGTACGTTCTGTTTGTTGCTGACTGAAGTGTGTCAGTGAATGTGAAAGAGCCGTTCAAGTTCCACTCTTCGGTGTATTTGATTACGCCTCCATAGGCCATGTGCGAGCCCTGAACGGTGTGCGAAGAAACCAGTATCTCGCCGCCAGATGTCTGTCTGTATAGCTTCAGGGTTGCGGTTGGGTCAAAGCCAACAGGCTGCTCGCCGTTCGGTATGTTTCTGAAAGCCGATATAGCAATCGAGCTTTTGATTTCAATAATTCCGCCGTTTGAGCCGAACGGACCTAGTACAACGTCAACGGGTGAACCTATAGTTGAATTTTGCATTGCATTCTTAAGTGTGCCGGCAGTAATTGAGCCGCCAAAATACTGGTCGCCATCTTCGCTGAAATAAGCAAGCGCGTTGGCTTTTGTTAGGGCATCAAACTTCACTAGCTTGTTGGTCTCGTCATACGTAAAGCTATTTCGTGGACCTTTCCACTCCAAGAGGTTGTTAGGCCCGAACGCGCTGGCTGTCTGTATGGCCATGTAGTTGCTGCCAACCAGCTCTATTCGGCCTGATTTAATGACTGGCGAGTTAAGCTCAGTTCCTGCGATAAATTTGTCACCGGCTATTGTGCCGGTCGCTACCATACTGCCATTGATAAGCAGTGCAACGGGGTCCCATCCGTTGTTTGCAGGGTTGTGTTGCCGAGCGTCAGAGTCTGACCCGTCAGTTAGGGTTTGCACGAAAATGTCGCCCGGAATGGGGTTGCGGCCGGTTAGCGCCTGAAAGCGCGAGTAACCCTGACTCCAATTGATTGTGTCATAACGTGCGCCAAAGAAGCCTGGTCCTGTTGCCCCGTCGTTGCCGGCTGGTCCCTGCGGCCCTTGCGGGCCCTGGGCACCATCTTCGCCACGAAAACGTGACCAGGTGTAGTCGCTTGGGTTGCTCGACTCACTTGCCGTGGTCTTGTTTGTAGCGATACCGATGTACTTCGTGTTGCTGTTCGGGACCTGATACATGCCGGAGCCGTCAGCGTTATCAGAATACGCAATCCATGTGTACGTTGTCTGGCCGTCTTCGCCCGGCGGACCCTGAACACCATCGGTGCCGTCTTCACCGCGGAAGCGTGTCCATGTGTAGTCCGCTGGGTCGTTCGATTCCGTTGGGCTCGTCTTGTTGTAAGCAAGCCCCATATAGAGTTTACCAGTCGGGTCGTTACTGATACCTTGACCGCTTGCTCCATCGGCATAACGTATCCATGTATAGTAGACCTGACCGTCCTCGCCGGGTTCTCCGGGTACGCCCTGCGGCCCTTGCGGTCCTTGTGGGCCTTGAGCGCCATCCTGCGGGATGCGTCCAATCAGAGCGCCGAGTGTGGGTTCGTTGCCGTTAACCTCCTCAAAGCGTGGGCGGCCAAACTGCGCCTTGTGGTTCGGGTTGGTCACGTAGTAACGATAAACACGTTGGCGCTGTGTATCGCCACCGGCGTTTTTGAACTCCGTTATGTTTGTCACTTTTTCGCCCGTTTCCGGGTCGTAAATGCCGGACAAGTCAGAGCCGTTACCTGTGTAACTTTGCGGGTGAATGATGCCGATAACCAGGTACCATTTATCCAGCTGCGGTAGGTTGCCGCTCCAGTGGTAGGGGTTGCCATTGCTGGTGTCGTCGAGGTTTTTTGTGTTTGACTGGGAGCAGCCCAAGTATAAGCGCTGGCTATTGCCGCCCGTTTGTTTCATCCAAACGGTATTGCGGTAGGTCTTGTTCGGATCGATATTCACATCGATATTCCAGCCACCATCGCCGTTATCGTTGCCGTTGGCTGTTGTCCAAATGGCCTCGACCGCACCCAACGGGCCGGTCTGATATTCAACTGCGTTTTCATCGTCCGTGCCATTTTTGGTGAACGGGCCTTGTGTACCTGATGTTCCTGGTGTCCAGTAGGCGGATGGGCGGATTAGGTTGTTGTCCGTGATGCGCTGATAATCTTCCGGCGTGCTGACGCGGGTACCGCCGATAACCATGCTGCCGCCGAACAACCAGGTTTTGTCGTCAGTACTGTAGTACAACTGAGGATTGCCGTCCGTGTCGGCAAACTCGTAAACGTCGCCCTGGACGCTGATGGCATTGGTAACGCCACCGATGGTAATGCCGGTAATAACAGCGCGGCCATCCTGCACCTGCTCAACACCAACATAGGCGCGAGCCTCGAACTGCTCAAGCTGCTCGTTGTATTGGCTATTTAATGAGATTTGCGCCTGGGCAAAGTTCTCCGACGAACCGACGCGTGATGACATTATCTGAAGCGCGCGAGCGAAACCATTGATGTCGGTTTCAGCCAGTGACAAGCGCGTTGACTGCGCCTCGATTTGCTCGCCGGCTTGCTGGGTAAAACTGTTCAGTTGCTCGATGCTTTTCGCCAGCGAGCCTTCGTCTGACACGTCGATTTGAAGCTGGTCTAATGCCATGGCAAAGCGCGCATCTTTGTCGAGCTCGCCGAGGCGGTACAGTCCGTAATCCAGCGTGTTTCTCAGTTCTTCAATGGTGGCATCTTCTGCCGCTTCGCGGTTGGTTGATATGCCAAACGCCTGGCTGGTGATGGTGCCGGCCTGTGCATCGAGTGTTTCTTCAACGCTGGTGAACTTCTGGTCGACTAACCCTTCGCGCTCGCTTAGCTGCTCGTTCAGGCTGCTAACAAAGGACGTGAACGTTCCCTCTGCGCCATCGAGAAACAGCGCCGCGTCATTGGCTTTCTCAACGATGCCGTTGTTTTGAATGTCCTGGTAAGTGGCTGTGATGCTGGCGTAGCTGTCGAGGCCGTTTAATACGCTTTCAACGTTCGAGCGGGTGACGGCGTTTTCTTGATACGTTGTCACCGTAACCCGGTCTTGAATCTGCCCTTCCAGTGCCGATATTTGAGAGCTGGCCTCAGTCACTTGCGCCTGAATGTTCGCCAAGTCCTGGAGTGCCGCGTCAGGCTTGCCAATGCTTAATGACAGCAGGTCGAATTCATCGGCCGTGGTCTGGCCGAGTGTGATTCGTAGTCCTTTGATGTTGCTGTGGTAGCTCTCAAGTGCTGTGAAGTCGACAATGCGAATGACGTCGGTGTCGAGTTGCTCAACCGGCTCAATGATGCCCTGGTAGCTTTGTGTTGAATCATCGGTGAATGTCACGATGATATTGCCGAGCCAGCCATCGCCCGCCGTGCGGCGTACCTTAAGTCGCACTACGGGGTATTCAGAGCCGTTGTAGCTAAGCGTCTGGTTCTCGATGTCGCCCGTGGTCAGGCTGATTTTGTTGTTGCCTGGCGTTACCGTGCCGGTGACTGCGCTCCAGCCCTGTGCGCTGTCAAAGAAGTTAAACGCATGTGCCGGCTCAAGTGCCGATATCGAGTCCGCCACAATGGCCGTGGCTTTTTGTTCAATCACGCCGGGCAGTAATAGCAACTCTGCATTGAGCGTTTCGACCTGGTCTTCTGCGTAACTGATACGCTCGACTGCTGCCTCCACTTCACCGGCTACGCCATCAATGCGCAACTGCGCCTGAACAAATCGCTCATCGGTGTAGCTAAACGCCCGGTTAGTGATTTCGCCGGTTTCGTAATTGATGTCAACGGCGGCACCAATCAGCTCCATCGAGTAATCAACGCGACGGCGCATTTCATCGCGCGAGGCGGCAGACTGAAGTATGCCGGAGAGTATGGCGGCGTCTGACTCTTCCCGGGCAAACAGCTCCGAGCTAAAGCGCACCTGCATCTCTTGTGCGTTGGCGTTAACCAGCTGCTGAAGCTCGGCGTAATCTTCATCCACAAAGCGCTGAAAATCTGTTTCAACAGTGCTTAAACGACTGGTGTACTGGTCGATAATTGGATCGACCTGCGACGTGTCTTTTGTTGTTCTGATGGTTTCATGTCGCATTGCCGACTGACCCAGTATATTAACCGTGCGCGCGTAAACGTTGTGCTCGGTGTCCGGCGTTAATCCGGGAATCACTATACTCGCACCACGGCCAATGATGTTGTCGGGTGTACCGTAAGCGAATTCGAACATTGTGCCTAGGCCAATCCCGGCCAACTGCGGGGCAAGGGTGATTTCCCAGTTGCCGGCGGTCGCGCCTAAGCTTGTCGGTGGCGACGGCTCGTTCAATGTCAGCGATATGGTTGCTGGTACAGACGTGCGGTCGTAACGGTTACGGGCATACACTTCGATGCTGTACTGACCCGCATCGAGTCCGTTAATGTCTTGCTTGAGCTGTACGCCGCTGCGCGCAATCACCGGGTATTCGACAATGTCGTCACCGTCCTTGCGCACGAGCACTCGGTATTCAGTCACGGCGCGTGGCGTTGGGTGCGACCAGGTAACATAGCCCTGGCGGTGCGTTGATACGGAGTCGACGACAAAGCTTATCGACTCCGGCGCGTCCGGGCGTGTGAAGTCTGGCAGATTAGTGTTGGGTGTTACATTACCCTCGGACGGCACCAGACTGTCGCTGTAAAGCGCCGGCGACTCTTCTTCCAGTACAAGGGAAACTTTCTTTGAGCCAACATCAAAACCCCAGTCGGTCACAATAAATTCTTTATCAATACCTTCGTTCGGCAGATCGACGTGCACCGTTTTACCGGCCATGGCCAACAGGCCTTTGGCTTTGCATGGAAACTGAATGCGCATCCCGGCGCGGTTGCGCTCCAGGTGATATTTCATTAAGCGCTGCGCCATGGTCGCTGAGTTGGTAAAGTTGAGCTGCAACTCGTCTTCAAGCTCCATGCCGTCGCGCTCAATGTATATTTCATTTTTTACGACGGGCGCATCGGTCGGCTGATAACCTTTTTTAGGGTCCTGTAGCGATGCTCGCACCAGATTGCAGCGGTCTTTCAACTCGCGATGCGGGGTGATGATGATTTCACCGGCTGCGTCGTTGTCTGTCAGCGTCAGCTCAGCCATGCCGTGGTAACTTGCGGTTTGCAGATAAATTTTACCGCCACGGCGATAGGGTTTGCCGCCGCATGAGCTCATAATGCGCTCAAGTACTTTCGGTGGTGACTGGTCAAACGTCCACGAGCCATTGCACGTAAAACGCTTTTCAGACTGTTGCTGGCCATCGCTGTCAGTGTAGCTGACCATCTCATCACAAATGTTCGCCTGCTCCATGATGTGCGCCATATCGAACTTGTTTAGGCCTAGCTTCTTGTACCCATGAAAGCGCTGGTAGTCAAACGCGCACAGTATACTGTTGTCAGACCATTCCCACGTCGCTTCATCGTTGGCTCGGTGTGGGCCATCGCCGCCGACTGTGGTGTCTTTACGCGGGTCGTAAACACGCTTCCCTTTTACTTTAAACGTGATGTTCTGAAGGCCTGACGGCATTTCTTCCGGGTCGATGGGGATGGTCACGACCGCATAAGCACGCCCAAAGCCGACATGATTTTCGGTCCAGCCGTCGCAATATTGCAGCGCCGTTTGGTTGGCAGCGGTCTGGTCGCCGCGCATGATGGTGTAGGTGGTGCCGGAAGGTTTGGGCTTGCCGTTAACTTCGTACAGCTCAGCGGACTCAATTTGATGACCGGCCAGCGTAACGGCGACCACGTGGGCTTCTTTGTCGCCCATCTTGCGCTTGCCATAGCCGATGATAGAGCCCGATACGACGCCTTCGCCGTAAACGCCCCGATGTGGTTGCAACGGCTGCGTTGTGAGCGTCTGGGCTTCATTGACGGACTCTTCAACGCCCGGCATTTCGGGCTTTAATGAACTTTGCAGCGCGACCGTGCCGATAGCAACAGCAATACCGACAACAACAGAGCTGGCCGCAAAGCCAGCAGCGACGCCCGCCGCGACGGCGGCAATAGCTGGAGGCATTAGTTAAGACTCCATGATTGGATGACAGACTCAAGCGGTATCCCTTGCAGGCCGCTTTCGGTTAGCACCCAGGGCTTGTGATAAAACACGCCGGCAACTTGTTGGCCGTCCGACTCAACCGCCACGATAGCACCGCGCACCAATTTGCCGTCCGGCTCACCCAGGCGCTGGGTCAAAAGCTCAACCACGTTGGCCGCGCCTAAGCGTTTCATAATGCGACGTGCACCGATGGCTGTCGTGTAATGGCCGCGAACGTCCTTGGCAACATCGTCACCGCCCATCGCCAAAATAGCGTTGGCCGCAAACAAACAGCAGTCGTTTTCGCCCCATTTAAACGGCGTTTTACGGGTCTTTAAAAGGAAGTTGGCCAACTCGGTCGGCCAGTCATTTTTTCGTTTCATCGCTCGCTCAGTCTCCGTACTCGTTTGGGCGAAGCACCGCCGCCGGGTCTGCCGCCGCCAACTTGTTGACCAGGCACGTCGCTATCGATGCCTTTGGCCAGCTTCTCAACTTGATCGTAAATCCGGTCGCCGGGATGTATGGCTTGCTGAGCCTCGTTGGTAATGCGGGCGTTTTGCACTGGGTTACTCCAGCGCTCATACCAATCGGTGAGCCGCAGCGTGGCCGTAAACGGCTTGCCTTTTTTAACGGACAATCCGCCATTGAAACCATCAAACAACAACGCGCCGCCGGTGATGCGGCGCTTGTCATCGAGGCCGACTAAATGCAGCCGGGCGGTGAGGCCGGTGGGGTCCTCATTGACGATGTCGGAAAATAACGTCAGGTCATCAAACAACATCGACACTTCAAAGCCATTGGGCGACTTACCAGCAGACTCTTTAAACTTGCCAATTTTGGCCAGCTCGCCCACGCCCAAATACACCTGGCCGTTGTAGGTTCGTTCACCGACGCCGGTATGTGCACGTACCCAGCCGCTGGGAAACTCAAGCTCAGCGAATACCAGTTGGCGTTTGGGGTCGGTGGCTAGCAGGACCTGCTCAATGCTCGGCTCGGTAAAGCGGCTCATCGCAACGCCTCCTGAAAGTCCACTTGGATATTACGAAAACCCGCTTTGGTGCCAGAGAACGACGGCAGTTTGTCCGGGTCTTTTAGCATCGCGCGCACACGTGGCCGGTTGTGGATCAGAAAATCCCCATCCAGTGGTATGGTGATAATTTCCGGTTGGAAGTTCAGCGTGACAATGCCACTAGCGTTGCTGACCGCATCTTCGGTTAACTCGTGCAGCCGGTTGCCCAACTGAAAACGATCACCGGCTTTAGCGACCGTTTGTGACGCCGCAAAGCCCCGCGCGGTTAATTGAACGCCGTATTGGTTTGAGCCGTGCACCACCGGCGTACCGTTCCAGCTGCCTTCGTTGCTGTGCGCTGTGTCTTCGATAAAGGTCACGCCACTATGGCCACGTAGAGCCAGCAAGTGAGCGCGTAACCGGCGGCCTTCCGCTTTAGTCAGAAACGCCCAGCGCAAGGATATGTGCCACTTATCGCCGGGTTCTTCCCAGATTTCCTCAACCTGGTTATAAGGCGAAAGCATGGATTTCGTGGCAAAGCTTATGGTGAAGCCGCTGCGTGTTGGCTCAATGTCAGGGAATAGGTTCATGCCGCGTTACTCCGTAACCGCTGCGACAACGGACCGTTGTTAGCAAAGTCGTCGTACAGCTCTTGTTTCATTTGCTCCATCATCTCGTCCATAACGCCTTCTAAACGGCTCTCGACACCTTCGGCAGCGCCCCGGGCATCAATGGCAATTTGTGGTTTAAACTCGACCACTTGAGCGCCACCACGGCCACCGGCCATGTTGTCAACGCGGTTAACGAGGTTTTCGAAGTTGTCGCGCTGACGCGGGTTAAGCACCATCTCGTCGCGGCGCAGCATCCAGGTGCCTTCGTTTGAGGCCGGTACGCGGGCAATACCGTCGTGCGCTTGTCCCTGGTAAGAGGTGCCTTTAATAGTTGATAGAAGTTTTCCGCCTTGCGAAGCCGCCTGAGCCATTAAAGGAATATTGGTTGGCCAAGGCTTAGAAAATGCGTTAGAAATAGCGGTTGCAAGGTTCAGTGTGCCCTGGGCAATGGCAAAGCCTTTGCTGACCGCAAACATCGCCTTATAGGCTTTTGATTGTTCGCCACCGAACGCTTTGGCGAGACCTGCCATACCGTCAAAAATTTGCTGGCCTGAATAAAGCTGGTTCTGTAATTGCTTGCGCTGAAGCTCTTCGGTTTGCTTGTCGAATAACTTCTTAGCATTTATTTTTGCCCGCTCTACTTCTTCAGTTTTAGCGATCTCCAGCTGACCATACTTATCTATCAGCTCCAGGCGTTTCTCATATTCCGCCTGGATGCGTTGCTCCGGTGACATCAGGTCGTTTTCCATTGATCCGGTCATCGAATTAAACTGCTGCGCGGTTTGTTTGTCGGCCTGTTTTTGCTCTTCTTTTTGGCGGGCGGCATCGGCCAGGCGCGCTTCGTTTAGTAAGCGCTTTTCCAGCTCCGCATTGATGCCCTGAAGCTCGCCGTGTTCAATTTGGTAACGAACCCGGGCAAGCTCGGTGGTAATGTTGTGCACGTTCGCCTGCTCGCGCAGGTTGGCCAGATAGTCTTTAGCGGTTGACTGGAGCTGTTGACGCTCTTTTTCCGCGTCCAGCTCTTTGGCCTTTTCAATCAGCAACTGCTTGGTGGTGGCTTCGATTTCTTTTAACGCACCATGCTCCACTTCATAGCGCACCTTGGCCGCTTCTGAGACCTGCCCCTGAAGTTGCTTTTGCTTCTCAAGGCTTTCCAGCATTTTTTGCGCCTGCTCCTGGACAGACTTAAGGCGCATTTTTTCTTTTTCTTGCTCAGCCTGGTTGTTCTGGCTCTTCTTCTCGTCGATGGTGCCAGCGCGCTTTTCATTCGTTTTTGCCAGTTTGTCGCGTTTTTCTTTAACCTTTTCGATAAGCAGAAGCAGCTCTTCGAGTTCTTGTCGTTGCTGGTTCGAGCGAAAGCTTGGTATTGCGCCGCGCGGGCCCATGGGGGCGTTAACTGGGTTGGCGTCGCTGTTCATAACCTGAGCTTCGAGCTCTTTTTTCTTTTTAATCAGGCCGTCAAGGTGCGCATTTAGCTTATCTAGCTCGCTACCGGCAGCTTGTTGGTCGGCTTTGAGCTGATCCACCGTTTTAGTAATGGCGTCTGATAAGGTGTAAAGCGAGTCAGAGTATTCGAACGTGTCTTCAGCGGCTTCTTTAGCACGCCCGCCAAATGTCATCAATGCCAGGCCGCCAGTAATAAGCAGACCCGGCCAACCACCCAACAAACGCAAAACACCACCGCCAATACGTCCCAGCATTCCCATACGACCAGCAAGCGCGGCGGTGGCGGCTGCGTTAGCGGTTTGCGCGGCTGTGACTCGCGCATTCGCAGCGGTCAGCGCGGTTTGTGCCGCGGTGTAGCGGTTGGTTGCCGCTGTTGCAGCCGTCAGGCCAGCGGTCGAGGTGCGAAATGCAGCGGCCTTATTGAGCTCAAATTGCGCGGTGCGCTGCGCCGCCACCGCCTGCTGGTATTCCGCCTGGAGCGAGCGCTGTTTGGCCACCAGTGAGCGGGTTTCTTCTTGGGTGGCACGTGCACGTGCCACGATATAGGCACTAAGCATACCGGTCAGGGAGCCAACACCTGCTATCAAGGTGCCTTGTAAGGCGGTAGCAAGGGTCTGGGCGTTATTGGCCGCAAACTCCATAGCAGCGGATTGCGCGTTCAATAGCGGTGTCAGCGCATCATCAATCGGATCTTGAAAGTCCTCCGCCATTTCCAGATAGCTGTTTCGGTTACGCTGTATCTTTGAGTTGATATTGTCGTAGGTAGACTCGGCAGCGCCTTCCCATTTTTTCAGCGCCTGAATAAGCGTTGTTTTGAAAAACTCCGAGGTAACCTGGCCCTCATTGACCATCCTGCGGAAACCACCTTCACCGGCACCGGATGCTTTATCCATGGCTTGCAGTAATGAGGGTAGCGACTCGACGGTTTGGTTCAATTCTTCGGCGCGTACGACTGGCGACGCCAGTGCTTGCGATAAGCCGTACATGACTTGCTGAACCTGGGCAGAGGTAGCCCCTAAACCAGCCGCAGCATCATTAATACCGATCATGATTTCGCGCGTTTCGGCACCAGTGACGATGCCACCACTTTGAAGCGCCAATAAGCGAGCGTAGGAATCGGTTAATACAAGAATGTCACGACTCTGCCGCTCAGCCGTTTCGCTGATAAAGCTTTGCGCCTCGGCAAACTCTTCGGATGAGTCGGTCAGGTTGCGAAGTCGAACCTCCGCATCCTGCATCTTGCCAGCCGCACTGGTCAGGTTGGTGGCCATGTTCTGGAGTTGGGTCACACCGAAGTAGGTCGTGATAGCAATGCCGGCAGTGCGAAGTGCACCGCCCATGGCACTACTTTGGCGGGTCACCTGGTCAAAGCCACGCGATGCGGTTTGAGAGCTTGCGCCGGATGCGCGCAGTTCGCCATTAAGTACCCGGTTCTGGGCACTGGCCTTACTGAGTGCATTGACCAGGTCTGAGGATTCACCTTTAAGGCGTATCATCAAGCTTAAATCGTTACTCACGCGCTCTCCTCGTTAATCGCATCGCTGTAGTAAGCGGTTAGTGTGCGCAGGTTCTGATAATCATCTGGATTTATCTCGATACCGCGCATCCGTGCATCCGCCTCTACAGCCACCACATCCAGCCCTAAGCAAAAGTGCTGGTTCCAGCGCAGCAGGTCATATACCTGAAGGAACCATTCAACCGCCGGGTAACAGCTGTTTAAGACCTCAATCTCGTCACTGCTGGCGGCGCTCATGCGCTGTTTTTCTATCAGCTCTTTCGGAGCTCCCGCAGCTTCCATCTGCTTGATAAACGCCGCGTCTTCTTTCGGGTCAGCGGCGTTTCCTTTAGCAAGCTGATGGGCCACGGACTCTAGTTTTTTGCTTCAGCCCCTATCAGCACTTTTAGAAATGCCTGGTAAATGGCCGAGGTGTAATAGGGCACTTCGGTCACTTCGCGGATCGTTTCTTCAGCGGTATCGATGTCTTCTTTGGTCTCACCGATACCGACAATCACATGACGCATCAGCGCCTCTTCACCCAGCGCCTGAATGCGATTAAATTCAGAGCGGGTGATGTAACGAAACCGACAGAAGAAATCGTGCTTTTCGGTTTTGCCGCCATCCTGAGGAACGTCGGCAGTCACCGGCCAGGTAATTTCATTAACGCGTTTAAACTTAAAACCCATGTTTATTTCTCCCTGTTAGCCGGTGACTACGCAGTCACCAGCGTTTCATCTTCAATCACCCGGAACGGGCAGTCGAACGTCAGTACACCGTCTTTATCGCCGTAGGTGGGCTTACCTAACTGGATGGCCGTGCTGGCGATAGTGACGATGTTGCCGTCAACCGTGCCGTGCACTAAGTTGATGGGCATTGTCGCTCCTGCCACATAAACCGATGTTGGATCAAAGTCAGCGTGTGCCGGCGCTTCAAACACAATCTTGCCGTCGGGTTTCCAGTCGGTGATATACACCTGCTCGGACTTGGTGTTCTCGCTGTAAATGACTTCGGTTTTTCCATCAAGCTCAAACTCGTGCATTGACAACTCAGTACTGTCCAGCGTCATGGTGGTGTGCTTCGCGCCGACCGTGGCCGGAATTTGCCAGCCGCTAAAATCAGCAACCGGAATGCTTTCACCCGCTAAACCACCAAATAGCCCGGTGAACTCAAACTCAATCTTGGGCACTTCACCGATTTTGGCGATGTACTTATAAGTGCCACGCGCGCCCAGCACTTTGTGATTTACGCCATCAACGTAGGCGTGAAGCGTCACGTCTTTCTCGGTGTTGTTATCGATGCGAGCGTAGGTTACTTCGGTGGTGCCCACGGTCTCACTAAAGCCACAAGCCTGAAGTAGCGTGGTGTAATTAGCCGGCTGAATCGGGTCGCTGCCACCAGTGAGCTCAACTGAGAACGTCACTTTGCAGTGCTTGCCCACGACCAGGAACTTATTATTGCCGGTGCGACCGTTGTCGAACTCGCGGTCCACTTCCGTTGCTTCAATGGGCGTGACTTCCAAGTCCATCGTCTGCATGGCTTTGGGGGTCACGGCATTGTCGATAATGTGGTCTTCGCCGTAACCGCCGGCATCTTGTAGCGCGGCCAGCAACAGGCGTTTTTTCGTCTTACGAGACATGGTCTTGTCCTCTGAATGTGAAGCGGCTGCGGTATTGCTCTAACCAAAAGGCCGCGGTTTTGCTAAATGACACAATGCGGCCCTGGTCAAACAGCAAGGCCTCATAGGTTTCGCTTGGCTCCCAGCCCAAGAGATGCTGGCGAACATGAACTTTCAGCGACTCCATGCGCTCAATGGCATCACTGCCTAGGCGGTCGTTAATGCTGCGACAGGCAATCACCACACCGACGCCCGTGGTAATGGGCTGCTGAAACTGATAAGTGTTGAGCTGCTCTGCTGCGCCACGGTCTGTCATTGGGATGACAAACGCCGTATCTGCCGCGATACGGTTGTTTTTGATGACCGAGTCGAGATTGGTCGCAGACTCGATATGCTGAAACACCGGCTGGCCATCCAGCGTGAGTGTTTGCAAGCGCTGCTCAATCAACTCGCGCATCATCAGATAAAACCTTTGGATTTATCGCGGTTAAACACATTGCCGCCTGACTGAATATCCGGCAGGTCGGTCGAGCTTGGGGCGCTATTGTCGGTGTTGACGCCAAGCGTCACCTCGCCACGACCCACCGATTTTAAAAAGGCAATGGCGGTGTCGTATCGCTTAGTGACGACCTCAGGCGCATCGTTGTCGTACAGCTTATAGCGAGCTATATCTGCACACAGCGAGGTCAGCACACTGGGGACCGGATTCAGGGGCAGGTTATAACGGCCATGCAAATAACCATCAATGAGCGCCGAGGCGTCATCGACTGCATGTTGAGCAACCACATCGGAGACAGAGCCTGTCCCGTCGCGGTCCGTCAGTGCCATGAGCTCACGCTCACCAAAACGCGCCACAAGGTCAGTCACTAAGCAATAACTCATCGCCTAGGCTCCAATTAACGCTTTGTAGCCTTCCCAGACAGCGTCGCGGTCAGTTGCGCTTGGCTTGACCGTTTTACCGTCCACTTCCACCGCTAAGTCGCCAACATTCGGCTTGCCGTCAGCGTTAAGCTCCAGCTTGCCGGCTTTGTGTTGGGCGTGAACAGCGGCCACGTAATGGGCTAAGCCTTCGGGCTCGAACTTGGATAAGTCCAACTCGTCCGGCGCTTCGGCATCAAAGGTCACTTTCGTCGGCTCTTTTTTAGCGCCTCCGGTGCTTTGACTGGTTGATGATTTGCTTTCGGTCACACGTTGCACGGTAATGCGCGGATCAGCATCGAGCTGCGCAAACTGCGCTTCGGTCACTTCCAGCTTGTTTTCGCCTTTGACCAGGTCAATGCCGGCACGGCGGTAACCGTCGTGTGCGGCGACCATGGCAATGGCTGCAATTAAAGTACTCTTAGACATTGTCTTTCCTCGGTTAAAAAAGCCGCCCGCCGTTACTGCACAGGCGGCTCCAGGGAGAACATCAGCTCAATCGTTTAGTCGAGCCAGGGAACCACTAACACCTCAACGGCTTTGTAGTTCGGGTTGCTCGCACCGCCTTCTTCGTTCATCACTTCGATCACCCGGTTCGCCTTGGCGCGATTCTTCGGACCGACGACCAGCAGGTTAGGACGAACACCCAACGGGCGACCTTCGTCCGACTTAAGGCTTTCCATGGACTCTTGAGCGGCTTCGAAATTCGCGCTTGTCAGGTCAGCTTTTGAACCAAAGGCCAACTGCCACAAGCCAAAGCCCGCGTTAACCCGTGCATCGACGCCGTACTCAAACTCATCACGTTTCCAAACTGTTTCCGAGGTGTCGTCCTGCTGTGCTTTCAAGTCATAGTCGCGACGCTTCTGCCAAATGAGAGGCTTTAACGGACGGTTGGTGTCGAGCAAGAACCACGGCACACCGCTGCCGGCTTGCATATTACTCACCGAGGCATCGCCGACTTTATGATCCGTGTCGAAGAAGTTCTGACCGTCGTAACACAGCTCATCAAAGCCTTTGGCCAACAAGCCAAATACGAGCTCGTCCGGGTGTGTTAACGCGGAATAGCCCATCTCTTCAAACAGCGGCGTGAACACGCCGTAGGTGTCGTCTTCGATGTCATCGCGCGGAATGCCCACGGTTGACTCAAACTTCTCGTTGGTGATTGAGTAGCTGTGCGCTTTTAAGTTTTTGATGACGCGGTCACCAATCCACTTTTGTAAGCGCGGGAACTGACCCAGCCACTTGTAGCTTTCTTCTTTGGTGCTCGATGGGACTTCCGTCGCCACGCGGCTCCACAGCACTTCTTTGCTTTTTAAACCCTTGTTAAACGCGGTTTTAATCGCAACGTAAAGCGTGCTCAGGTTCTGTTTATTAACAATCATTACAACGCCCCTTAAGCGATTTCGACCCAGACACCTTTGGCGTCTACGTCAATGATTTTGCCCAAGGCCGAGCGGGTGTCGGTGCCGTCACTGTTTGCCACAGTTTCGTCATCGACTACGTATGCCTGGCCACCAATATCTGTGCGGGTCACACTGCCGTCATTCGTCAGGCAGAAAACACCCCGACGCGAGCGGACGTTCTTTTCACCGGCGCTGCCGGCAGAATTGTCCACGTGCTCCTGGCTAATGCCACGCGGCACTAAACCGGTTGCAGTTGCGCCGGGCACGGCGTTGCCGGAGCTATCCAGCATCACAATCGAGCCGCCAAAAATGCGTGTGGATGCGGCGACCGGGTCGGTGACCAGCGTCAGTTCTGAGCGATGTGTATCGCGGTCATTTGTTAATGGCATTACTGACCACCTCGCTGTTTCTTGTAGTCTTCAGGGTCGATATTGCAGGCTTTACAAATCGCCAACTCGTCCGCTGTTAACTCGTTTTCTTCTCCGTCCGGCTTGGTGACGGTCTTGCCGTCTTCGCCGGACGCCTTGCCCTTGTTGTCACGCGTAAGCGCCGCAACCGACGGGCGTGATTCAAGGTTCGATTTGAGCGCTTCAACGCCGTGCTTCTCAGCCAGCTGTTTCGCCCAGGCTTCTTCTGAGGCCAGTAAGCGACCTTCCGAGCGCGCGGTGTCAATCAAGGCAGCAACCGCCGCTTCATCACCGCCGCTTTTGAGGGCAGCGATTTGCGTGCGCAACTCATTAGCCACTTCAATCGGAACGTACTTGGCCGGATCGGCCTGTTGTTGTTTCAGTGCTGCGACTTCTGTCGTCAGCTCATCCGAGGCCTCGGCTTTTGCCTTCAATGCGGCAATTGCTTCGTCAGCCTTGTCGGCGAGCTTTTTACAGGCGGCTTTGTCTTCGAGGTCTTTATCCTCGAATTTGATGCCTAACGTCGTCAGCAACAGTTTCATTGCTTCGTTCATCGGACTATCTTCCTGTTGTGGTTGAATGCCCGAGGACTCGGGCGTAGGGGTAAAGTGCTTCATGGCCGCCAGCGACTTCATGCCGTCTAAGCCGGGGTCGTTGGTCAGCGCCGCGTGATACAGGTCGGTGACTTCGCCCGTCTCTTTGTCGTAGGCGAACACAGCCGACACATAGCGGTATTCTTTGTTGTCGATGTAGGACTTGGCTTTGGGCGTCCAGTCCGGCTCCAGCGCAAACAGCCCTTCGCCGGGCACGTACTCAAGCTCACGGAACCAGCCCGCCGCCGGCGCTTCTTTGCCGTTAGCTTCTGAATTCAGGGTTTGGTGCTCGTAGTCAAAGTGCAGGTCGTTAGCGCGGGCAGAAACCTTGCTAATCAAACGGTCAGCAACGTCCTGGTTCATGACCCAGTGCGGGGCATCGAACGGACGACCGTCCTTAGCGCGGAACTCACCGTCAGGCAAAAGCTGGACGCGACGCTTGCCGGATTCGGCGAGCGTAATGATGGTGCTCATAACGGCCATGCCAGACACATCACTGTCCGGGCGGCGGGTCGTCAGAGCGACAATTGGGTTTGGGTGCTTTTTCGTTTTCATGCCGCCCATATTGGCGACACTCGGGGTGAGGTTGGGATTAAAGTGTTTTGCTACTTTTTGAGAGGGTAGCTGTAGTGGTCGGGGGTTGACCAGGCGTTATTACTATCCAGAACAACGGGTCAGTTTTCAATCAAAAGTTGTGGGTTATTACGCGCAGGTGGAAAACCACACCCGCGCAAAACACCCTAACCCCGTTTAAAACCCGTTTAAATTTTCCGCCACGCCATTTTCAGGGGTTACTTTGAACCATCGTAGCGGATAAATCATTTAAGGCGCTTAAAATGCTTCTGAGAGGTGAGCCCGAAAAATCGCGATAACGACGTTTTCATCCTCATCGGATAATCCGAGCCAGGGGCGGGCGGGTAAATTTCTTTTCTCATAACCGAAGTGGTGGGCGGCACCGTATTCCATCGGTGTACCGAATAGCAGTTGCTCCTGGGAGGCGTTGTAATTCAGCGTACCTTTCAAAATGCCGTCTTCTATGAGTATATCGCTGGGGCGCTTTGAGCGTTTCTTGTAATCATCAGACAGCGGGGCCCAGGCATCACCGTCCGGCGACTCGGCGCGGTCAAAACGATCCTGGTGCGACTCAATCAGGTACTCGCCAATCTCGGCATTGGGCTCGGTTAAGTCGGTGCCTTGCTTGCGCAGCGCATCAAGCGCTTGCTTAATAATGGCGGTACTGCCATCAACAACAACGCGGGCACCGGCCATTAGTCTATCTCCTTAAGCAGTGCGTCGCGCTGAGTGGGCTCTTCAACCTGCATCAGAAACGACTCGACCAGATCGTAAATAAAGTCTTTCTCTTCACCTTTGGCCGCACGAATGAGCCGGTTCAACCGCCGGGCATTCTCAATGGTCGGCGATTGATTAACAATTTCTTGTGCGGTCTCTACGACACCTTTACTCATCGTTTCCAGTTTCCTTTTCGATTTGATGTCATGGCACTGTCGACCTGCTCATCTATCCAGTCGGCCAAATCGACCGACCACCGGCGCAGCTCATCGCGTGCAAAAAACCACATAACAAAGTGCTCGGCAAAGAACTCTTCGGCATTGGTGCCGCCGTAACGCGTGATAAGACCATCGCGGGCACGTGATGTCCAGTTGGCTTGTCCACCCCAAAAGTGGATCTGATGGCCAAGCTCATGCAGCCAGGTAATTAACACACCGTCATCATTATAGCCTTTCTGGCGCAAACGGCGAGACATTGACCATTCGAGCTTGCCGTCGCGGCGCTCGTTTAAGAGTGCTTTTAACTCGGTTTGAATGCGCGTTAAATCGACATTAGAAAAGCGGGTGTCGGCTTTTACCTTCACCACCGTAAAGTCCCAGGGCACTGCCGTATATCCTGCGGCGCGGGTAGCGCGCCCATACGTCCACTGACGGTCGCGGGCATCGAGACCAAGGTATGCGGCCACGTCCTCCTGGATATTGCGCGAGGCTTTATTGTTGGTACCAATTTCGGTCTGCTTAATAAAGAGCGTCTTAGTCGGGTGCGCGGCCATAAACCGGCTGAGCGTATCGATGCTGTCTTTCATGTCATCCGGGGCACGCTGCCAAACTCCGTTCAGCGTATCGTTGGTAACACCTCTGGCCGTTGAAAATAGATCCGGTACCACCCGCTCAGGCGGCTCATAGACTTTGGCTTTACGCTGGGCAACCTGAGCCAATGAGCGTGTTTCCACCCCTGAGCCGGGCGCATAGTCAAAGCCCGGGTCAATGCCGCGCGGCATCTCAAAGACTTCACCGGTGACCGTGTCGGTCCACTCATATGTACCGTCATTGGGTGCGTTGCCCGGCGTCAGGCCACGGCGCTGCATTTCGTTTTCAGAGCGGCCATAGACTTTACACTTGCAGCCATAGCCATTGGTCGGGAAGTGCTTCGCCCACCACGGATCGTCTTTTGGCAACACCAGACGGTCCCAGGATAAATGCAACGGTCGCGGCACAATGGAGTCGCCGTGGCGGTATTCCCAAAAAGGAAAGCGTTGCAGTTGAGCGTATCGGCCCGCGTTGTAACTCTGTCTGACGTTGGTTTCATAGATAACCCGGGAGCGCCAGTTCGCGTTGCCGGTATGCGACCAGCCATGGCGCGCCACAATGTTTTTGAACTCACGTTTGAACCACCCAATTGACCGCCCGTTGGCAATGGCCTCATCCACGGCCATGCGAAAGTCGTTGAGCAGGTCGTCTTTCATGGCACCGGCGACCATAAAAGCACGGTCGTGCGCTTTGGCCCAGACATCCGCCCAGCGCTCCGTTGGCACGTTGAGCTTTTGCCGAAAGTACTTTATCGCCTCTTCAAAGGGCAGAGAGCCGTACTGAGCGCTTGGCATTACTCGCCCCTCCATAGCCACTTAAAAACAAGATAAACCGGCCACAGCATGATAATGAAATGCACGGTTAACATGACCAAAAAGAGTGTTCTAAGCGGCTCGTTATGCATTGCCGAATCAAGGCTTCCATCGCGTATAAGCGGGTCAAAATACCGCGTGTTGTGCCACGCGCCAACAGCAAGATAAGCGACTAAACTGAGCATCTCCAGCCAGACCGGCATTACTCACCGTCCTCCACATCCGAGCGACCGGCCAGCTCAGCGGCCAGCATCGATTGCGCTATCAGGTTGCCCATTTGCTCGCTGTCAATATCCAGCTCGGCCAGTGCGTCCTGAAGCTCTTCCAGGGACTCGGCCTGCTCAACGAGCTGACGCACTTCGTCGGTCATATTCTCCAGCATGGGAGCCATGCGCTGTTGCAGCTGGCTGATAAAATCATCGGTCGCGTCATCGTCAATATCGCTCTCACGACGCAATGACACAATGCGCCGATTCGCGGCTTTTGGCTCGGGCTCTGCCGGTGGTACCAATGATTTGCTATTGGAGACAACCAGCAAGTCGTCATCGTCTTTGGCTTCGGGAATGTTGGTTTTCTCATGCGCCCACTGCTTAGAAATACGCATCCCCATGCCCACCAGTTTCGGTACCGACTCGCTGAAGCTTTTTAAGCCCTCGGCGTCTTTGGTGTCGAACTTAAAGCGCAGGCGGCGATGCTCACTTGTAAAGCTGGTGCCGTTCAGCATGTAAAACGGCATGATGAGCTGTGATGTTAATGTGCGGCCAATTTGCTTAACATCCGAGTCACGCAGTTCCTGACGCACTTCGTTGTGCACGTTGCCTAGCGCATTGGTTGAGGTCTTGCCGTCGGCCTGCGAGGTCAGTGTTCCGCCCAGTATCGCTTTGGACTGCGATTGTTCCGCCCAGGTGATCATGGTTTTGTATGGATCGGATGAGCCTTTGGCCGCGTCTTTAAATTCGATTTCCATGCCTTTGGGAATGATGCCACCGGCATTGTGGCCAATCGACATCACCGCCCGCAGCAGGGTGCTTTTTTCATCGCGGGTGGCACCCGTGGGGTACTTGCCCAGGCGCAGAGGCAGGCCGTAAATCTCAAGGAACTCGGCCAAGTCGCGCACCGAGTAGTTCTTAAACAGGAACGGCCAGGCCAGCACACGGACCAAGCCAGTGCGGGCAACGTAACCGCTTTTCGCCTGGTGGCGGTGCACTATCCAGTTAAGCGGCTCAAGCGCCGCGCCTTCGGGTGTGTGGTCACGCAGGCGCAGCTCGTTACGATAAAGCGTATGGGTTTTAAACCACGCCGGGTCACGCCACTCAAGTTCGGGTGTCCATAGCTTCTGCTCGTATTGCCACTTCATTTCAGTGGCACTGAAGCCTTTGGTAATGGCATCGCCCATGTCCAGAATCAGGTCATCGAGAAAGTCACCGTCTTCGAGCCATTCAGTGATCATCTCAGCGTCGCGTTTTTCGGCTTTGCTGGCATCCTTGGGTGGTTCAATAGTCCAGTCGACACCCAGCATGGCGCGCTTACGCTTTTGCAGCTCGCTGAAGATGTGGGCGTCTTTTTCTTCCATGTCTTCGGCCAGCTCGCACTGGGCCACGATATTCCCCAGCTCGGCGTCATTTAAAATAGCGGCCAGTTTGGTCGGGGTCAGTCCACGTGATGGGTGGTTGCTAAAGTGCTGCAATAAGTGCGCAACTTCAGAGCGCTCTGTTTGCGCCTCTTGAAGAGCGGTTAAATCAATCTTATCGCCGTTATAAACTTTTACTCTTGGTTTCATAAGGCTCTCCTACCATGCACCGTCGAACGGCTCGTAAACATCGACATCATCGTCATCATCCCACTCACTGCGTTTCGCCGGCAGCGCCTCGAACTCAATCGGCGAGCCGTCCATCCAACTGGCGCGCTCGGCCATCGCCAAGGCAACCGCAAAGTCACCGTGGCGCTGAGTGCCGTCAGACTGTTTGTCGCTGCCTTTATCAATTTTGGGAACGCCGTTTTTAACCTGAACCTTGGCAAAGTCATCCAGGACGTTCTGATGACGCGGCAACTCATACATGCCGTCTTCAAATGAGGCTTTTAGCTTCGGCATCCACTCGCGGTACCAGTTGTCGTTTAGCATGACCTGGTCCACCATTTCGACGCCGTACTTCAGCGCCGCCGCCTCGGCCAGATAACCGCCGTTACCGGTTGCATCAAACGCCATGGCGCGCAGGCGGGGCAGGCGCTCTAAAATGTAAAACATGATCTGGCGCTGGCCGTCATAGGTCAGCTTGGATAGCTCCACAACAAACGGAGTGCGTTTGGACAAGTCCGGCTTTATTTCCAGCGGCAAAAATACCGACATATCGCCGCGACGGGCAAAGTCCTCACCAAAGACGTGCTGGTTTAGTGGGTTTAATTGCTCCAGCAGCGGCAGCAGGTGTGTTTCGCACCACATATCAATAAAGAGATTGCGAGCTTCCTCGGTGCGCAACTCAAAGTCTTTCGGGGCTTGTAGCGTCACAATCGGGATGGAGCGGTCGCGCACCATGGCGTTTTCTATCAGTACCCGCTTAATGTAGTGACCGCCTGACTGCTTGGGCACGCAGCCATACTCTTCATTGGCCGAGGCTTCATCCGGGGCGTTCTTATAGAGGTCATCGCGCCACTTTTGTTGCTTCTCTAAAGACCATTCCTGGCCGGTCACAAAGCAGATGCGTTTATAAAGCCCTTCCTCAATAGCATCATCCAGGGTAATGGTGTGGACCGAATAGTCCTTTTTGCCCGCCCGGGCATCGTTAATGTACTGGTTAAACAGGTTATCAACGCCGTTATGGGTCGATATGATGCGGATGCGGTTGCCCCACATAGTTAACGCCATGGCCGCTTTTAACAGCTCGTCCAGGGACTCATGGAATGCGGCTTCATCAATGATCACATCACCCTGCAAACCACGAAGGTTCGAGGGACGCGAACTGAGTGCCTGGATCTTAAATCCGCTGTTCGGGAAGCGGATCATATAACTGAGTATTTCTTCCTGTTTGCCTTCATCCCAGAATGGCTGCTCATACACATCGGCTTGAGCGAGCTGGTTGTAAGCTTTGGCAAACAACGAACAGGCGGCAATGTACTCCAGCGCCATTTCCTTTTTTGAGCCGACATAGAAGGCATTGCCGCCGCCGCGGTGCTTAGGCTTTGACGCGGTTAATACGTTATCGCTGGCCTCCGCCCAGGTGATACCTGTCCGGCGCGACTTTTCGGCAATCTTAATGTTGGCGTCATCTTCCATCCAGCGCGCCTGATAAGGCAGTAACACCGGCTGTTTGGCCGGTGAAAGTCGCAAGTCGCTGTCATGGGCATCCACCCCGGCCAGTTGGCACTCTTCGCGCAAGTCTATCTTGCGCGGTGGTGCCGTTGGCCGCACCTTCATTTTAGCCATCGCTATATCCTGTCATGGTTATTCCCGGCCCAGCAGAATGCCGCGAATTCGGTCTTCCAGCTCTTCCGACATGCCATCCACACCGCGCAAGTCATTCTCAACGTCTTCAGCCATGCGTTTGCGCAATTCAAGCTCGCGCTTAGTTGACTCAACGGCGGCTTTTTCCAGCCGTTCAATGGCGTGTGAAAGGTCTTTTAACATCTTCGGTTCGACCGCTTCACCGCTGTCGCTCATCTTCAACACCTGGTCAAAGGCGAGCGTTCGCACCATCTCAATAAGCAGTTGTGACACTTCGCCGGAGGGCTCGGTACCGAGCTTGGCTATCCACTGGTCAGAAACGGCGCGCGCTTCTCGAATGCGTTGACCCACAGTCTCCATCGAGGTGGCGTAGCGGTTTAAGCCCGAGCGAGACAGCTTGAGCTCATCCGGCAGGCCTGACGCATCAATGGCCTGATTGACCTGCTCAAGAATGTCCGCCTGAGTCAGCCGGCCGTCGCGCAACAGTTTGTCCAGGCGCTCTTTAATTTGCCCCGGTAACTGATCCACTTTGCTGGGTTTGCCGCGTGTTTTTTTACTCATGTCAGGCTCTCCGGCGTTTTACGCCCGGCCATGTAATGATGCCCTCGGCCACGTCCTGCCCCTGGGTTGTCAACTTGGCAATGGTGTAGCCGGTATGAGAATCCAACGTGACCAGCCCCTGAGTCTCCAACCAGTGCAAGTTGCCCCGACATTCGTCGCTACTCATCGAGTTACCAAAGTGCGCACACACCGTGCGAATTTCGCTATCATTCATCCGGTAACTGGGCTCATTGACCAACGCAATTAAGATCGATAGGCGGAAGCTCTCCGCCCGAATTTGGCGCAAACTCATTTCTTGTTAAGCTCCTTTTCGAACAGCATATCGACGTGGTTGCTAAGCTGTTTTATGGACGGCTCCAACCGCTTAATATCCGAACTAACTTGCCCGAGCTGTCGCTCCAGCTGCCTGATTTCGCCATGGCTCGGCGCTTTCTCTACCGCGTCTTCTACGCGAGTCAGGCGCAAGTTAACCTTTTGCAGCTCGTGTTCGTTTTTCTCCTGGGCAGTACGTGAGGCGAAATGCTTGGACAGCACCAAGAACCCCAGAAACGCCAATATCTGAAGCGCCGCGATAATGTAAGGCGCGAAGTCCACTAGCCACTGCATCACTGCACATTCCTCCGTTCGTAATCCTGTTGGCAACTTATACAGCGCACCGCATCGGGAATATGCTTAAGGCGCACTGGGTCAATGTCGTCCAGGCAATCAATGCAGACCTGAATGCCCTCGACAAACATCGGCTGCTCGGACGGTCGTCTTTTCGCGGCATTGATAGCCCGGTCTCGGTGCATTTGCTCCAGCTTCTGGGCGCGGTCAAACTGATCCATTCTTTTTACCCAAAAACTTGAATTTGTTACCGAAGCCATCGAGCGTGCGGAAGCCCATATAAGCCAGCGTTGGCGCTAAGAACATGCCGGCAATTTCCCAGCTGGCACCGTCGCCTTTATCGAACACCGCCAGCAGTTCAAACAACGCGATATAGGCAAAGCCGAAGTAAAACGCCCGCCGTGCAATCTTCGGGCGAGTGCGGCGCACGTACTCATCTTCCGCGTTGTCACCGCTTCGAATGGTTTCTTGTTGCTGCTCGTGTTGGTGCTGCCGGTCTTTCAGCTTGGCCATAGCGGCCTGATGCTCAAGCTCACGCAACTGTTTGCGCTCTTCGCTTTCCATTCGCTTCAGCTCAACCATGGCTTTCGGGTCGGTCTGTAGCTTCTCTAAGACCTTTTCCGGGCTGTCTTCGACACCCAGCCAACTGGCGATTAATGATCCGGTCGCACCGCCCGCTGGCCCACCTAACAGCGAGCCAACGACCGGAGCCGCACCACCGATAAATTCTTTTACTTTATCCCACATGAGATGCTCCATAGCGTTTGCCAAACAAACGTTGGCGGGTTTGATTAAACAGGCGGCGGCCCGCATCGTCATTACTGACAGCGCGCTCATTCATTACCATCATCTGGTCAATATCAATATCGCTCACAGCGAACCAGCCGGCTTCGTAGCTTCTGGCTAAGTGAACCGGCCCAAACGGGTTTTTAAAGGTGATTTCAGTGCCGTTTAAACGATGGTTAAACTCAGCAATAAGGCGGTCGTTCCAGCCCTCCACAAAGCGTTTCTTAAAGCCATGAAACCCCGTGGTCGGAAAGGTCGGGGCAGGCAATTGGATCTTGCGCCCATTCACTGCCGAACCCCTTTTGAAAGGTTGTTAAGGTATTGCTGAAGCTTGAACAAGCGGCGCATCCAGCCGCGTATAAATTTGTTTTGCGACGGCGTTTCTGCGGCAATTTCGTGATACCGCAGCGCGCGATGCGATAGAAAATCAATGAGCAATTGCTGTTGGTTGCGTGACTCAATCGCGGCAATGGTTACCGGGCCAATGAGCCCATCGGCTTTGACGCGTAGCGCTGATTGAAGCAGTTTTACGGCGGTGATTGAGCCATGATTCACCGACGCATCAAACACCGCTATGGCGATAGGGCGCGGTAAGTCCTCGCAGCTGGCCGGATAAAAGTAATTGGTCAGGTAGCGCAGTGCAGCCTGGTCGCGAGTGAGTCGAGCCACGTCCACGTTCGGGTTATAGTTTTGGGCGATGCCGAAACGCGTTAAGCCGCCTTTGTCGTCGGGGTCGTCGGACTCGACACCCTCAACTTCAAATACAAAGGCCAGCCCCAGTTCAAAGGTTTTCTGGAGCTCGGCGTCTTGGTCTGAGAAAAGTGTTTTTTTGTTCATAGCCGCCATGGTGGCGGCTATTGGTCAAACGTGGGGATTAAAGCGTTTTGCTACTTTTTGAAAGGTCGGGGAAAAGGTTGTGTTGACGACGTTCGCGCTCTAACTGTCGCTGCTCACGCAAAATCGCGTATATCTGCTGGCTGGTTAAACTGTATTCGCGTTGCAGAACGTCAATGTTGCGGCCATTGTAGCGTTGCCAGATGTCTACGTCGCGCAAAGCCTTTTTGAGCCGCTCATCACGGGGCAAATAATACTGGCGTCCACCCATGTGGTGCGCCTGACGTGCTACCAAACGCTTTGCCAGTTTCAGCGCTTTGCTTTCATCCAGCTTAGCAGAGCTTGTCATTTCGTCTTTAAAAATACTGACCAGCTCGGCCAATGCGTGCGGCCATGCTGTTGAATCAAGCTCTATATCTTCCGCTTTGCTCAACAATTCATCAAGGTTTTTATCGTCTTCGAACATTTCATTCTGCATTTTTACGCTCCTTGTGAGCCTTACGACACGCCTCAAAGACCTCGGTCACCTGTGAGTACGGCAATGGCTCGTCCTTGTCCAAGAGCGCATAACTATACCCGAATTTGGTGTCTAACCAATTGATCATCAAACGCTTATGCCATTTTTTTAATGACTCAAGCACTTTAAAGGCGCGGTCGTAGCTCAGCCAGCCAACGTGACGAACCCCGGTCATGCGAAACACCCACTTATCCAGGGCTTCTTCCGAACCGTCTTTTAACAGGTTGTCGTTGGCCGCTTGTATCCAAATAGCGCGAATGACCCTAATTTCAGGCCACTTAACCGGCTTGCTGCCTGACGGCGACTGACGCTTTTTGCTTTTTTTAGCGCGCTTTTTAAACCCCTTGTCTTCAAAGTGATTGAGCACCTTTTGCAGCTCAGCCACGGTCATGCCTTTACAGGATGTTTTTTGGCAAACACCCTGCAATGCAGCGCGATAGGTCTCGTCATCGAGACGCAATTCACGCTTGGCCACGTGGATCAGCTGTATCAGTTTTGCCTTGCTATTCATTATTCACCTCGGCTGCTCATCAGTGACTGGCAACCACGCCAGCCAGACGCCCCGAAGGGCGTTTCGCTTATTGGGTTACTTGCTCAGCTGCGCAGGCTTGGCAGCTCGCTTCATAGGTTTCGCCGCAGTTATCGCAAACGAGCTTAAGCTCAGGGAAGTGCTTGCGGTAAAAGGTAACCAGAGTTTTTGGCGAGCTAAACGACGGAAGCAAATAAGCCACTCGCAATGCGGTCATTTGGTCCGCTTTTTTCTTTCCGAATAGCCGCTTTAATTGAGCGTGTTTTTTCACCGGGTAGGCGCGCATTTTCTTTGGGCACCAGAAACGTCCCTCTGGATGCTCTGGCTTACCGTTTGCATCAACCGACGACCACGGACCTTTCATAAAAAAGCCGTTAACAAAGACCGCGACCACCAACTTCTCGCCGTCTAACACCTTTTTAAATTCGAGGTCGTAGCCATCAACCGTCGCCTTGACCTTACAGAATATGCCTTGTAGCTGCTTTTCTAGTGATTTCCATTTGTCCATTTTTAAACCTTTTGGCTGCTCATCAGTGGTTGGCAACCACGCCAACCAGACGCCCCGAAGGGCGTTTCGCTTAGGCTTTTATTTTGTTGCCGAACACCCAATTCCACACTCGTTTAATGAGTGGCTGGCGAGTGCGCTCGTGGAGTTTAAGCAGACATTCAACTTGTATATTGGTAGATCGGGCGCACTCCCATAAGGTATCGATGTTCTTTGTATTGGCTTTGACTTGGGCCTCCAGCGGGTTAGCTTCGGACGGTTTGCTTTCCTGACCATCTTCTGGCTGCTCTGAAAGCGTGCCGTATAGCTCGATTCTCAGACTGTCCTTAACATCTAACGCAATACCCTTGGTGCGGTCATCGATGTACTTAAGCGCTTCCTCTGCCGCTTTCCGTAGCGCCTGGTATTTTTCAGCCGGCGTATCCTCTAGCAACATTTCGCCTTTGCCTGTGATCAGCCAGTTGGCGTTAATGCCTAGCTCGACATTTTTCTCTAATACCGCGAATGACGGTCTGGCAATAGCCCTCTCCTGAGCTTGATAACCACGCATTGACAGGCCGACTTGGCGAGCAAAGTCTGTTTGGTTTAAACCTGCATGAGCGCGAGCACGTTTTAGCCTGTTAGTTAACTCAGACATGACTACTCTCCTGCTTTACCGGGCCATAGAAGGAGGTGGTGACACGGCGGTTAACCACTTCCTTAATTTCATTCAGGTGCTCTTTAAGCACTTGATGACGACTCAGCAGTTCATCCGTGCCAACTTTTTCCAAGTCCGCTTTGGTCGTCCAGGCGTAAAACTTCATGCTGGTATCGTTGGTCGACTCATCCTGCTTTTGCTCTCGCTCTTTACGCTGGACTTCCTCTGTGATGGGGTTGCTGGCCAGCAACGGCTTACGCCATGGGTGCTCCGGTGCAGGCTTTGATGATGTTGGCTCCGCTTGCACTGTTCCCGCCTGGATGTCATTTGACTCCGGCTCTTCGGGCTGTTGTTCGGTGCCTAACGCCTGCTCTAGGAACTCTTCACCTTGGGTAATGGCTTCCTTTCCTGCTGGTGTAACCGTGTACTGGCCGTTGCCCAGGCGCTTAACAAAGCAAGCGTCCATCAGTTGCACTGCCAGCTCTTTCCAGTCGGAATACGCCATTACAGGATAACTTTCACCCAGTGGTTCGATGACTGCCCGTAGGCCGCAGGGTTGTACCTCCTGCAAGGTCTTTAAAAAATCGAGTTTCATTGTTCTGCCTCGTTGTTTGTGTTTCGTGTTAGCTGCTCATCAGTACCAGGCCGCAACACCTGACAGACGCCCCGGAGGGCGTTTCGCTATACCTTGGTAAAATCGACTGAGATAGGCTTGTAATCACCCGCGCTGTCACGCTCGTAAAAGCGCATGTACTCTTTGCTGCCGACCACGTTGATGGCGTCAGAAATAGCGTCCATGGCTTTTTGCCAGCGCTCGTCCTCAATTTCATAACGACGCAGTGCCAGCACTTCGCGGGTGTTGATATTGCCTTCCTTGTCGGTCTCGAAAACACGCTCAACCAAGGTTTTAAGCTCTGAGCGGGCGTCCTGTGACCAGTCGCGGACGCACTCTTTAATGAGCTTTTCCGCCACCTGTAATTCAGGGCCCAGGGTGATGCGGTCCTGAACCGCGACCGATAACTTGTAACGGCCATCAAATGAATAGATGGTCACGTTGCCTTTTTTGCCACCGACTGTGGTTTGGTAGCGCTCCGCTATCATTTCCATGAAGGTGCCAAAATCGTCGAATAACGCCTTTTTAAAAGCCTTTAAATCGCCGTTTTTCTCTTTGGCTTTGGTGACCATTTCGTTCACAAAGTCGTCTTTTAAAATGTCCAACTCGTGGATCTGGTCAATCGGTATCAGACGGCCTTTAGCGTCCTTTTTGTACTGTTCTTGTTGCATTGGTTTCCCCTAGTGCAATTGGTCAATGATGCGTTCGTTCAGCCAGCGCACAGCGCAGCCTTCGAACATTCCGGTACGGATTCTTACCAGCTCGCCGCCGCCACGGCGGATTGAGACTTCGGCAGGGCGCTGCGCAAAGCGCACGCCCTTGGGTGGTTCAATGGTGATCACGGGCTTGCTGGCCGAGATACACACATTGCAAACGGTAATGTTGAGCGCCTGAAGCTTTTCCACTGCCTGAATTGCGACGGCCCAGTTTTGTTGTTGTTTGGTCATGTCACTCACCTTTATTTGCTGTTTTTAGGCGTGCTGCGAGGTTGTGTACTTCGCTCTCCAGCAACTGTATGTAAGTCAATTGCGCGTCTTTGCTGCTGTCTTCCTGACTGGTTGCCTGGGTCTTTAACAGGTGCAACGTGCGATGCGGGTTGTACTCCTGTCGCTCGTCGGTGCTGACGTACAGCGTGGGAATCACTTCACCGCCGAACTGTTGCTTCTGCTGGCTATGCGGACAGCCACTGCGACAGGCTTTGAAAAAACGTAAGTTCATCGGGTTGCTGCCGGGCTTTTTGCGCTGATTGCTGAAGCATTGCTGTGCCGGTATTTCACCGGCGACCGGGCATTCCACGGTACGGTTAAAGAACACGCCCTCGACGCGCGCTTTCATGCGTTCCAGGTTGCCGGGGTATTTGCCGTTCACCAGTTGTGAGACCGCCGCGCGGCTGGTCTCCATCATTTCAGCCACAGCGCCTAAGCCTTGTTTGCTGACTTCGCGCTTTAACACGTCTATCCATTGCATGATCCAGCCTCCACTTTGCGCACTTCACCGATGTTGGGGTCAGAGCAGGTTTGCGGGGCAACGCGAGGGTAGTCAGGGCCCGTATTGCGTAGCAGACGATAGCGGGCATAACCAGCCACTTCGCCAGGACGGCCATTGTTGACTTTGCGCACGTAACCCCAGCGAATAAGCTCGTTCACGTAGCGTGAAACCAGCGCCATGCTGACATCAGCCGCGGCACATACTTCGGGCTTGGTGAACGCCCGGCAAATACGCAGGGTGTTCCAGATTTTCTGACGCGCCGGCAGGGCCAGGTCGATGGGTTTGCTGGTCACTTGAAAGACCTTTAAACGCTTTTTTAAACGGCCTTCAGTAAAGCCAACCTCTTCGACATAGCCTTTACGACGAAGGCGGTTAACCATGGTCTGCGCATGGGTGCGGGACACATCCAGCTTGCGCATCACATCGTAGCGGGTGAACTGGCCGAGCTCGCGCATAACGGCTAACTGACACTCGGCGGTTACTGACAACTTTTTATGATCCATTGGATTATCCTTATTATCTTTAGCGCACGGTTGCTGTTAACGACGTTGCAACAGGAACAACGGCTCTTTGCCCCAACTGCGGCGGTCCACGGTGTCGAGCTTGTTTGCCATGGCAAAACGCTCAATCTTCTCCAGGGCAACGAGTATTTGCCGCATTTCGCCACCGCTCTCGTTGCAGATGTAACTGAGCATGTCCTCTTTGATGTCCAGGTTGATTTCGAACAGCTCTTTAACCAGCATCTCCATGTCGTCCAGGTCAGCCGGTTGAAACTCGACCCACTCAGAGATGCGGTTAAACATTTGCTTGCGGTGGCTAATGCGACGGGCAATTTGCTCCATGCCAATCAAAACGATCGGCTCTTCGGCGCTGTCGTAAATGTCGCGAATGGTTTCCATGATGCGGGTGTTATTGACGATATGGTCGGCCTCATCAATAAACAGCGAGCAGTGGTCCATAACCATGCGCTCAATAACTTGCCCTACCATGTTGGAAAGCGGTGGACGTGGCACCTCACCCATTTCCTGCAACACACGCCCTAAGAACGAGCTGGGGGTGTCGGTGGCGTAGCAGCGCACGTACACGCTGCGGGTTTGGTTGAACATCCAGACAACGGTAGTGGTTTTACCGAAGCCAGAGGGCCCGTGAATCAATCCCAGACCAGGGATAATTGATGACCGACTCTGTAAGTTACGTAACAGATTCATTGATTTGTTAACGTTTTTGACTGTAACCACTTTATGTTTCATAATTTAAGTCCTCTTTTGGGGTAGTAATTTACGGGCACGCTAACCGTTTTTCGCTCGTTTAGCGTGCTCGTAGGTTGCGACTTGACGCCATGCTTTAACCTGCATTTCGCCAACGTCACTCATCATGTAATCCTCAACTTTCATTTTCTCTTCTTCGGTTAAACCTTCCTCCAGCTCTTTGTAAATGAGCATTTGGATCAGGTCCGCCTCGGTACGTATGATTTTCTGGCGACGCTCGCGGATAGGCGCTTCCTGAGCACTTAGCTCCTCTTTTTCACGCTGATGCTCGGCGAGCATCTCGCTGATGCTTTTAGCCTCGACTGTGTCTGCGATAGTTTCAGAGCTGCCGTACTTCATTGCCTTCTCAAAGCCTTCAAATTCCGGCTTATCGATTTCAATTGGACGTTGTTTGAATGGCGCTACAGCTGCATTTCGTCTTTTTGCTGCGGCAATAAGCAGGTTCGGCGCATCTTTAAGCCCCAGCTCTTTGCCTTTTTTGATGATGTTTCTACGAAAAGCCATGAGCTCTTTCTCTTTGCGTTTTTTGCTGCTTCGCAACACGGCGCGCTGCTCTTGGGTGGTTGATGTAATGTCAGTTAAAGGGAACACCTGGCCGTTGGCGATGCCGTTAGAAATGTCCTTCCCGACAAACACTTCAGGATCGTCCGGGTGCTGGTAGACTTCGATTCGTTTGCCAACGAGGTCGTGAAGCTCGGGCGCTACGTATCTCACCTTGTTCAATTGAACAAAGCCGTTTCTTACCGTTGGCTGACCAATTGGATTAGTGGCAATAGCCAAGGTCTCGTAATTGACGACACGAGGTTGGTAGCGTGACTCGATATAGACTTGCTCGGGCGTCTTGTCGCCCAGCCCGGCGTGAGGCTTTTTCTCGTAGTATTCGGTTAAATATTCATCAAGTATCTGTTGAATTTCTTGGGCTGTCATCGTAGCGCCAAACTCAGCAATGTCAGCAGCGAGAACGTCCTTGCCGCGACGAACAGCTCTTTTATGGGCGAAAGTACGCTTTTCCTCAATGCGTTTACGATCCGCCACATTGTGTCCGATAAAGCCGGGCATCGTCGCTATAAATCCGCGAGCCATAGAGCCAAAGAATCGCTCGATGAACGGCTTTTCTTTGCCTGAGTAGGGGCGGGTTTGAACTCGTTTAACACCAAGGCGCTCCAGCACTTCCTGAAACTTGTGAGATATGTAGTCTCTGCCGTTGTCGGTGACCATGACGCTGTCGTCAGACGGCAGTCCGAAGTCCATAATCATTCGGCGAAGCAGCGCCAGGTTGGCGTCGGTTGTTTGGCTTGGTACCAGCAACAATCGAACGCGGCGAGTGTAGGTGTCGATACCAGCTGTTATTTTGTAGCGGCCATCAACACACATTACGTCTGCTGGTGTCCCATCAAACTCCCAGATGCTGTTTGGGGCGTTGCCGGCATAGTGAACACCTATCTGAATTTCATATTTACTGGTGAACTTTGTCGGGTTAGTGACGAAGGTCATTTTCTGTAAATCTTCTTCCGAAAGACCGTAATACCAGCGACGGAATGAACTGACTGAGGGAACTGAAAAATCAAGGTTTCGGCCTTCCTTAAAAGCCACTACAAGCTCTCTAACTTTGGTAAAGTTTCTTTTCTCAAAAAGGTGGGACAGATCACCCCACATAGCTTGCAAGGCTTCTACCAATTCAGGTTGCTTTTCTATCTTTGTTTTCTGTAATGCGCGTGGCTTATTTAAAAGCCCGTCGATTCCGTCTTTTTCAACAGCTTTTAACCAACGACACAGCGTCGCAGGACTTAAACCGAGCTTGATACCTTTATCCTCAAGAGCTTCAGGCAAATACTCAGGTTCGACTTCAATTTGACCGCTCTCAAAAGCATTACAGAATCGGCGTAGACTTAAATCTTTCTGGTTTCCTCTTTTGCGTTGGTCTTCGAGGTTCGCTTTTCGGTACGCCTGGACGTATGCGTAACGCGCCCGCGCTCTCAAGATTTGTGTTTCAGTATATTCCTGAGCCTCTTGCACCGACTCCAGTTTCGACTCAACAGCCTTACGCTCAAAGTGATCATAAACCTTGGCTTTTAAGTCCTCGGGGAATGACTCGATAAGATAGAGCTGGGCGGCACGACCAGAGTCGCCTGTGCGCACAGTCTCTACATCCGGAGACCAGTTTTGCTCAGCCTTTTTGGCGTATAAAGCCGACTTGCTAAGCCCGGTAATTTCGACGAGCTCAGAAAGCGATACGGATACAGGATTGACGTTTTTCATTTCAAGCCCCTTATCGCTTCTCAGAATCTTTTGTACTATGCTTTGCACGATAGTTTTTGTGGCTTGGTTTACCGACAGGGAACTTAATCGGGTTATTGTTCTCGTCGTAACGACTTGGCCATATGTCCCAAGGCTGTAAGCCGATAGTGTCGGCAACAATACGTTCAACACGCGGCCAACGACGCTTTAGCGTTACAGCGATTGAAGTAGGGCATAGGTTATTTTTGATTGCTAACTGGCGTAGTGACCAGCCTGCTTTTTCTAATGCACACTTGATGTCAGCAGGGTGCATGTCAGAAGCAGGACCAGGTGCCACCCTGGTTTTTTTTCGGCTTTTTTGGGTAATCATATTGATAATGTAAGAGTAATTATTCTTATAGTAAATAGGAGTAATAATTCTTTCTTGGTTTTTTTAGTTAACTTATTGATATTTCGAGGAATAAAGTTTGACAAAATATACTGTTAAAGATGATGGGGGGATTGGCGAGCGTCTGAGAAAGGCGCGCGAATACCTGGGCTACACTCAAAGTGAAATGGCTGAACGGTTAGGCATGTCTACTAAAGGGTATCAGCACAATGAGAAGTCTTATTCTGTTCCCTCAGCAATGGTAATTCGGTCGTTTAGCGAATTTGGTGTAAGTCCTTTGTGGATTCTTAATGGAACGGGCGAGATGAAGCTAGACAAAGTAAGTAGGGGATTCTATGAAGAGAACAACTTTAGGAATGAGGATTTAAAATTAACAAAAGAAATATTTGATTTAATTTATTGCCAGTTAAGTGAGAGCAATATATCTGAAGTTAGAAAGGATAAATTATTCGATAAGTATTCCGATAGCGAAATTGGTAATCCAGCCTCGTTCCATCAGTTTCTGACAGAACTAAAAAAGCCATATGAGCCTTATATATTCTTACCAATAATAAATCCCTCTGATGAGTCTGTTTTTACCGGTTTCGGCTCATTCAAGGAGATATGTGAGCATTATCCAATCAGGCGCTCTTGGGTTATTGAAAATAAGTTACCCCTTGATCTCTTGAAGGCAGCCTACCCAAGCGATGACGCAATGGCACCAACCATCAACCAGGGCGAGATAACCATAATCGACGGAAGAACCTCAGTCAGCGGCAGTGGCCTGTACGCATTAAGCATCCAGGATAAAGTTCTGATTCGCCGGCTTGAGCACAAACTGAGTGGCCTGAATATCATTACCGATAACGAGCACTATTCGAACGAAATTTTAAGTGATGAAGACGCCAAAAAGATCGAGGTACTTGGCAGAGTGGTTAGGATCGACTCTTATAGATAATAGATTTTATTTATTGGAAAAATTAAAGGTATTCATTTTGTAAATAAACTAAACACGGTGCGGGCTACAGAGTTTTTCCACCAGATTAGGCATAAACTGAAATTCACGCGCCGAAAAGAATGAAACAGACGCGTTAAATACCCGTTTAACCCGCGTTATACCTAGCTTCGACAATTTCGGCCATGTATTTAGCTAGGTGGAAAAACTCAATTTCAATTCTTCCACCCAGGCGACACTGAAAAAATACCGCCGCATAACCCAAAGGCCGCGCCACTATTCGAATCCCACCCATTTGTTCCCGCATGATTTAACATTCTCCCGGTTTCATTTTCATAGCGTATTCTGTTTCATAATAGGTGGTCGGTTACAGTGCGCTCGGCTTCGCCTCGCTAAACCGGCGGGTACTCATGATATGAATGCATTTCCCTGGAAATGCCGGCATTGATGTTTTGAACGAATTCAACGTCAGCACGATAAAAATGAAAAGGCGCTCGCGATGCAGAGGAGCCTTGGCAGATCGTGAGTACCCACCGGTTTAGCGACCTTAGGGAGCGCACCGGTGGAGGCGGACTAGAACCCAGCGCCGGAAGCCAGCATAAATCCCAATCCCGCCGCTTCCTCGATGCAGCATAAATCCCATCCCCGCCGCTTCCCCGATCTCCCTTAAATCCCATCCCGAATTCAACCCCGCCCCCTAAAAACCCTTCCCCGATATCCGATATTTCGATGTCGATTTTAATCCAATATCCCCGGCGATTTTCGCGGCGATGATTTTCAATTGGGGGATGAAAAAATGGAAACTCCGAAAATATTATCCCGCGGGTATGTATTTCGTCACCATGAATACCTACCAGCGTGAGCCTGTTCTTACAGAGCCTGATGTTCTTGCGGCGTTTCGGTGTGCGTTGAAGCGTGCGCGGGACAAATATCCGCTCGAGGTTCATGCGTGGGTGGTGATGCCGGACCATATGCATTTTGTTATTCGAACCCATCATATTGAACTGGGTCGATTTATTGCATGTTTTAAAAGCCATATGACGCGTGCGTTACCGCAATATTCATCTAAAAAGTATAATTTGAATGATAAAGTTAAGCAGCGTCGAAGAGCGAAGCGGGGGAGCTTGTGGCATAAGGGATTTTATGACCATTGGATCGCTGACCAAGTCGATTATGAGCGCTGTATTAAATATTGCGTTTATAATCCGGTAAAACATGGCTACGCTAATCGGCCATGGGAATGGCCGTATTCAACACTGCACGAATTTATCGCCAAAGGCCGCTACCCGCCGGCATGGCGGAATTTGGTGGGGCAATAAATGTTTTGGGCATAAAATATTTTTTCTCCGTGGGCTCCGTGCCCTCCGTGGTTAAATCTTTGGTTCTTAATCATGTTAATCGTTTTGCCCGCGTTGCGACGTATATGAGACACTATGGTTTTAATGGGGAGTGGAGGTCAGGTGGTTCCTACCAGCAGTGATTTTTGGTTTTTACCGCTTGGCGGTACCGGTGAAATCGGTATGAACATGAACCTTTACGGGCACGGAGGTCAGTGGCTGATGGTCGATTGCGGGGTGTCCTTTGACGAACCGCTTAATCCCGATGTTGCCGATGCTGTAAAACACGAGGTGGTGGCGCCTGATCCAAAATTTATCACCGACAATCTCGATTTACTGGCTGGGTTGATTATCACTCATGCGCATGAGGACCATATTGGTGCGGTTGAAGATTTATGGCCACGGCTGAAGTGCCCCATTTATACCACGCCCTATACCGCGGCGGTGTTACGGCGAAAGCTCAGTTATACCAATTTTGCCGATAAAGTGCGGATAATTGAAGTTAACGACGGCGAAACTGTCACCATTGGCGCTTTTCAGGCCACCTGGATCCGGTTGACCCATTCATTACCCGATCCTTATGGCATTTTACTGGAAACTCCCGCTGCCCGTGTCGTACATACCGGCGACTGGAAAATTGATCGTGACCCGGTGATTGGTGCGCCGATTGATGCCAGCGCGTTGCAACAGCTGGCGAATATCCCCATTGATGCGGTCGTTGGTGACTCTACCAATGCATTAAAACCGGGCTGGTCGGTGTCAGAAGCAGAATGTTTTGAGGGACTGCTGGCAGAAACCAAAGGCTGCGAAGGGCGCGTGGTGGTCGGTTGTTTCAGTAGCAATATTGCCCGCCTGGTTACACTGGCTAAAGTGGCTGAGCGCGCCGGTCGGCGCATGGCGGTGTTTGGTCGCTCGTTAGAGCGGCACGTTGCCACCGCCAGAGCGTTTGGCCTGTGGCCGGATGACTTAGAGCTTATCACGCACCAGCACGTCGGCTATCTGCCGCCGCACGAAGTGATGGTGGTGGCCACCGGTTGTCAGGGTGAGCCGCGTGCTGCGCTATCGCGTTTAGCGGATGACTCACATCCAATGCTGGCGATGGATAAAGGCGATACCGTCATCTTGAGCGCGATGGTGATCCCGGGCAATGAAGCGCCAATCGACACGATGAAGAAAAAATTCAGTGCCCGCGGTATTGCGGTTATCCAGAAGGATGATACTGAGTTGCCCATCCACGCCTCCGGCCACCCAAATCAGGAAGAGCTTAAGCAACTTTACCGTTGGCTTACCCCGGCGCTGGTTATCCCCACCCATGGCGAGCCGGAACACTTAAAACGTCACGCCGAGATTGCTCGCGAAATCGGCATTAAACGAACCCTGACAGGTGTCAATGGCGATTTGTTCCGCATTGCGCCTATCCCGAGTATCCGCCGTAAGGCCGTATCCACCGGTCGCATTCCTATCGCACGTAGCTAGCAACCTCGGCGTTTTTACACAATGATGCGACCAAGGTCGAATTCCATATTTCCTGCCACAGCCTATGCTGTTATCAAGATGTTAAAAAATGGATTTGAGGTAGCAGTATGCAGGCTTATCACGAGATTTATACCGAAGCGCAGCAGGATCCTGAAGGCTTTTGGCTGGAGCAGGCCAAGCGGCTGGAATGGTTTAAGCAGCCGACTATAGGTGCGGCTGTTAAAAAGAACGGACTGGCGGACTGGTTCCCGGATGGTGAAATCAACGCCAGTTATTTGGCTCTGGATGCGCAGATTAATGCCGGTCGTGGCGATCAGGATGCGTTGATTTATGACTCGCCGGTTACCGGAAGCCTGCAAAAATATACCTTTAACGAACTGAAAGACGAAGTGGCGAAGTTTGCCGGCGTTATACAGTCGATGGGGGTAGAAAAGGGCGACCGCGTCATTATCTACATGCCTATGATACCCCAGGCGGCGATTGCGATGCTGGCGTGCGCCCGCGTTGGCGCGATTCATTCGGTGGTATTTGGCGGTTTTGCCGCGCACGAGTTGGCCATTCGCATTGACGATGCCGAGCCTGCCCTGTTGCTAACCGCGTCGTGCGGTATCGAAGGCAAACGCACACTGGCCTATAAACCTATCGTAGATAAAGCGCTGAAAGAAGCCGAAAAGCCGCCAAAAAACGTGATTGTCTTCCAGCGTGAGCAAGAAACTGCCGAATTACAAGACGGTCGCGACCATGACTGGCAGCAGTTAATGCAAACCGCTCAGCCGGTTGATGCGGTGCCGGTAGCGGCGACGCACCCGCTGTATATTTTGTATACCTCGGGCACCACCGGACGACCAAAGGGCGTGGTACGCGACCACGGTGGTTATGCGGTGGCGCTGAATTTTTCTATGAACTATGTGTACGGACTGCAACCGGGTGAGGTGTTCTTCACCGCGTCGGACGTTGGCTGGGTGGTTGGCCATTCTTATATTGTTTATGGGCCGCTAATTTTTGGCTGTACCAGCATTTTGTACGAGGGTAAGCCGGTGAATACCCCTGATGCAGGAGCATTTTGGCGGGTTATAGAGCAGCACAAAGCCACTGCGGTATTCTCGGCCCCGACGGCTTTTCGGGCGATTAAAAAAGAAGATCCGCACGCGGAATACCTTAAAAAATATGACCTCAGTTCGCTGCAACGCATTTATATGGCCGGCGAGCGTTTAGACCCGGCAACTTACGAGTGGACCACCGAGGTAACCGGACGGCCGGTGTATGATCACTGGTGGCAGACCGAGTCTGGCTGGCCCATGTGTGCGAACCCGGTAGGCGTTGGTGCAACGCCGGTTAAACCGGGCTCATCGAGCCTGCAGGTACCGGGCTATGAAATTGCGGTGCTGGATACCATGGGTAAACCGGTAGCGGCCGGCGAAGAAGGCTCGATTTGTGTGCGCTTGCCATTGCCGCCGGGCTGTTTACCGACGGTTTGGGGCGACGAACAACGGTTACACGATAGCTATTTGAAGGCGTTTCCCGGTTATTATTGTAGTGGCGACGGCGGCTATATTGATGACGAGGGGTACGTGTTTATCATGGGCCGTACCGACGACGTGATTAACGTGGCCGGGCACCGCTTGTCGACCGGCGAGATGGAAGAAATTCTGGCTGCACATCCTGCCGTTGCAGAGTGTGCGGTGGTGGGCACGCCGGATGATCTTAAAGGCGAACTACCTATTGGACTGGTGATCTTAAAAAATGACGTGGATGTGGATCCGGCACAGTTGCAAGCCGAGTTAGTGCAAACCATTCGCAACGAAATTGGCGCGATTGCGTGCTTAAAAACCTTGTACGTGGTGCCAAAATTGCCGAAAACGCGTTCCGGTAAGATTTTGCGCCGGCTTATTCGGCAGTTATTGCAACGCGAGGATGTGGCGATTCCGTCGACCATTGATGATCCGAACAGCATCGAGGCGATACAGCAGAGCATTGCCGAGCAGCAAGGGTAAAGCAAATAGTGTAACTTTGCGTTTAACGCGCTAAAATGACGCCATTAAATTAAACCAAATTCAAAGGGTTATTAATGGCGTTATCGATTGTAGCGGTCATCGTTGGTTTAGCGGTATTAGTTTGGAGTGCCGATCGTTTTGTTGATGGCTCGGCCGCGGTTGCAAGGCATCTGGGTATGCCACCGTTGATCATCGGTATGGTCATTATTGGTTTTGGTACTTCTGCACCTGAAATGGTGGTTTCTGTATTGGCCTCGTTAGATGGCAGCCCGGCGCTGGCGCTGGGTAACGCCTACGGTTCTAACATTACCAATATTGCGCTGGTATTGGGTTTAACCGCGGTACTTGCGCCGATCACGGTGCAATCCGGCGTGATCAAACGCGAAATGCCGGTATTAATCCTTATTACGTTATTTTCTGCGGCACTACTTTGGGACTTTAATATTACCGAGCTTGAGGCCTGGTTGTTGTTGGCAATTTTTGCCGTCTACATGGGCTGGTCGGTGTATTTGGGTGCTAAAGGCAAGCAGAATACGTTAGCGGCCGAATTTACCCAGGAGATTGATTCGCATCCGATGGCGATGAAGCCGGCGGTGATTTGGCTGCTGGTTGGCTTGGTGTTTCTGGTGTTGAGTTCGCGGGCGCTGGTGTGGGGCGCGGTGAATATTTCGCAGGCGCTGGGCGTCAGTGACTTGGTTATCGGCCTGACGGTAGTGGCTATCGGTACGTCACTGCCGGAACTGGCTTCAGCGATTGCCGCCGTGCGCAAAAACGAACATGATTTGGCGCTGGGGAACGTGATTGGCTCGAATATGTTCAACACCCTGGCGGTTGTGGGTATCGCCGGCGCCATCCATCCGATTTCGTTAGAGCCTTTGGTGCTTTATCGTGACTGGGTCACCATGGCGGCGCTGACGCTGTTGCTATTGTTGTTCTCGCTGCGCATTAACCGCATCGGCCGCATCAACCGGATTCATGGTATTTCATTTTTGGCCATGTACATCGCCTATTGTATCTATCTGGTCTCTACGGGATTTGCACCGGCGCTGTAACTTGCGCCTTTGGCGCAAGGGCAGCACGAGTCGTGCCAAAGGCACGTATATGGTCCCCTCCCGTTTTGCAACATCAACGTTGTGGTAAATGTTGGGTGCTCGCGTATATACGGCCTGTTTCTGGTGACTTGTCACCTGGCCTGGATGAACTCCGCCCAACGACTGGCTTAT
>Ga0208813_1000133_pt1 | contig 70082 bp, 75 predicted proteins | sample MalvireepMed_904_FD_184250 | JGI IMG/M metagenome (GOLD analysis project Ga0208813, IMG submission 184250) | Marine viral communities from the Global Malaspina Expedition - Malaspina viral metaG DeepMed_904 (SPAdes) (version 2) | ecosystem: Environmental > Aquatic > Marine > Oceanic | place... | reverse complement strand
TAACGCATTCGCTGATAACCGTCTTGACTGACTGAATAGAGAGAATCGAGACTCTATTCGGCTGGATATTGTGGATACGTTCTCGGGCCGAACTGTGATTCGACGCGGCGGGGTCACTTGCTCAAAATACTTCTGCCGCGCAGACTCCTAGCCGTGTGTTCTCGATTTTTCTTCTGAACCGGTAACGGTACGCAGCACCTGGTGGGATGTTTCCATACCAAGGGTGCCAAATCTGAAATTGGTTTTCAGGTAACCGGTAGACCACTTCGATATCAGTAACGATTTTGCCTAAATCGTGAGAGAGTATTGCGATCATGGCTGCGAATCGCCAACGGTCCGCGGACTCCGCAATAGATTCTGGTTCCGCGTTGGGTGGCAGGATGTATCCCTGGGATATGCGGACGCCTGCGTAGAGTGCTTCCAGAGTGTGATCGATTAATCCGCCTGACTCTGAATGGTGATGGATCTCGGAGGCTGGGACTTCCTGGACTAGCTCGGCGAATTGCTCAATAGCGTAAAGATAGTGTTTGTTCCACACTTGCTCCGTGACACTGAACAATCTCTTGACCCTCGAGATAAGCTCAGTCCTTTTTGGCTGTTTTAATAGATCCTTACCTGAAAGGGCTACTGCGTATTCAGGTGTTTTGGGTTCTGGTGAGCTAGTTAGTTCTTTCCGCATCAATCGTTTAAACATAGAGTCCTCCGCAGAGTGATTCTGATCGAACCCCATTGAAACCTGTACTAAAAAGGGTCGAATCAAGATGACCCAAAACGAAGTGAACGTAATAGCTTGGTGTTAGAAAATTGGGCATCTAACCACCTACCCTAGAGTCAGATGTGGCTATTCCGGGCACCATTTTTCCCCTCCCTATTCCCCTGAAACCCGCGTCATTACTGGCTTCCAGCCATTTTTCGTCTTTTTTGCGCGTGTTTTTTTCGGCCTTTGTAAGTCCTTGTTTTTCCTAAATTCGGAAAAATGTGGGAAAAATCATCACGCCAAAATCACGCCAGCGCATCAGCGTCCGTTTAATCGCGAATCTGCCGTACCCTCTCGGCATGGGTGACAAAAAATTTCTTTAGTCGTCCGTGCGTTTTTCCATAAACAAAGAGGAATCACGCAGATGGCAAGCTACCGAAAAACCGCGAACGGATGGAGAGCAGATATCTTCAAAGACGGCATCCGTCGGTCCAAAACGTTTCGAGCCAAACGGGACGCTATCGCCTGGGCCAACGAAATCGAATTTGAGATTCAGAACGGCCATCACTCCCCCCTGTCAGCACCACCCAATTCCACCTTTTCCCGGGTACTGATACGATATAGAGACGAGGTTTCACCGCTAAAACGTGGCACGCGTTGGGAGCGAATTCGAATCGACGCCATGCTTAGAGACCCCCTGCTTGCCGATCTACCTCTGGACGATATTGGTCCGCGCCATTTCGCACGATGGCGTGACGCGCGTTTACGGTCGGTTTCCGGCTCAACCGTCAGCCGGGAGATGAACATCCTGGCCCATGCCTGCAAACTGGCCACCAGAGAGTGGCAGTGGTTGGACAAAAATCCGATCAAGGGTGTCTCCAGGCCTCAGGAGAATCGCCCGCTCCAGGTGGGCATGCACATCCAGCAGATCATCTCGGTCAACGGGCCGCTCCTTAAGGCGGGCTCGGGATTTCTGGCGCTTAAACTCAGCACGCTGTTCCAGCCTCAGTTTGAGGAGAAGAAAGTTAATCACTCAAACCACATTGGTAAACCAGCAGCGGGTGACCGTTACGCCAGGCATAGCCGGCCCCTGCCCCGGGCATGATCGTCGGCAGGCTGCACCACACTCAATGCTCGATCTTTAGGGCGCTCTCATGCCAGTTGCGCAGGGCCCTGTCAGACATCCACACCATCAGGGCGAATAGCAGGATACCGGTGACTGTAATCAGTATGAGAGCGGCGAACATCTTGGGAATCTGCAGGTTATAGCCGGACTGCAGGATCATGTAAGCCAGCCCTGCCTTCGCCCCGCCGGTACCAGCCACAAACTCCGCCACCACGGCGCCAATCAGTGCCAGGCCGGAACTGATCCGCAGGCCACCGAAGAAGTACGGCAGTGCACCGGGAATCCGCAGCCGAACCAGTTCCTGCCAGCGGCTGGCCCGGTACATGCGGAACATGCTCAGCAGGTTCGGGTCGACACTACGCAGGCCCAGGGTGGTGTTGGAAATAATGGGGAAAATGGCCACGATCACCGCGCAGATGGTCAATGCCCAGGTGGTGTCGTTAACCCAGATGATGATCAATGGCGCAATGGCTACCACCGGCGTCACCTGCATCAGCACCGCGTAGGGGAACAGGCTGATCTCGATCCACTTGCTCTGCACGAACAGCAGCGATGCCGCAACACCGAGAATCACGGCAATGGCGAACGCCAGGAAGGTTACCTTCAGGGTCATCAGCAAGGCGTTGAACAACGATGAGAAGTCAGACACCAGCGACTGGCCGATATCCACAGGGCTGGGCACCAGGTACTTGGGCACCTCGAACGCCATCACGGTGAACTGCCACATCAGCAGCACCAGCAGGCCCACCAGCAGGGGGGCGGCAATCTGCACGAAGCGCTCATTACGGATCAACGGGGCTTTCATGACGGGTTCTCCTCGTCCCGGTCCTCACCCATGGCGCTGGCGCGCTCCAGGGCCTGGGACACCTGTCGGCAATAACCGGCGAATTCCGTGGATACCCGGAAGTCCGGTGATCGCGGATAGGGTTCGTTGATGGTGATATCGTCCACGATTCGGCCGGGGCGGGCCGCCATCACAACAACGCGGCTGGACAGGTAGACCGCCTCGTAGACGCTGTGGGTGACGAACACAATGGTCCAGCCCTTGTCCTTCCATAACCTGAGCACGTCGTCATTGAGCTTGTTGCGGGTCATCTCGTCCAGTGCGCCGAAGGGTTCATCCATCAGCAGCAGGTTGGGTTCGGTGACCATGGCCCGGGCAATGGATGCACGCATCTGCATGCCACCGGACAGTTCCCGGGGGAAACTGTGGTCGAACCCCTTCAGGCCCACCATGCCCAGGGCATCGTCGATCTTCTGTTCCGCCTCCGGCGACTTGCCGGCGTGCTCCAGGTCCAGGGGCAGGCGTACGTTCTTGCGCACCCGGGCCCAGGGCATCAGGGTGGCATTCTGGAACACAAAGGCCAGCTTGCGGCCCTTGCTACCCACCACGCCGTAGTCCTGTTCCCACCATTTCACGGTACCGGTGGTCACCTCACCCAGACCCGCCATGATACGCAGCAGGGTACTCTTGCCGCAGCCTGAGGGACCCAGCAGGCTGACAAACTCGCCCTCCTTTATCTGCAGATCGGCACCCTTCAGGGCCACGGTGCCATTGCCATAGATCTTGTTGACGCCATCCACCTGCAGTACCGGGCGTGAGGCCACGGCAACGGCTTCTCCGGCCATGATGTCCTGGTCCGGTTCGGGATTCAGGGGCGTAACCTTGCTAGCTGTCATAGTGATGTCTCCAGGGCCGGCCGGGGTCACATACCGACCGGCATCAGGATATTGGTCGCCTAGATGCTTACGGCAGCACCGGCTCTTCGGGCAGGAAGTCCAGGGTATAGACCTTGCTCAGGTCCAGGTCTTCCGATGCCAGGTCCGCTTCCACCATGAAGTCCCTGATCTTCTGCCAGCGCTCTTCGGTCATGGCACCGATGCCCATGGTTTGGGCGTCGCCCCCGGTGACCAGCTCGTACTCCTTCATCTTTTCGATGCCGTAGGCGATCTGCTCCGGGGTCATTTCCGGGTTTTCCCGCATGATCAGCTCGTTGCCCGGGGCGGGATTTTCCAGGTAGCTCTTCCAGCCCTCCATGCTGGCCTGCACAAAGCGCTTCACCACGTCGGGGCGTTCCTCGATCATATCGGTGGTCGTTTCGATGGTGGTGGCATAGGGAGGGTAGCCATAGTCCGACAGCAGGAAGACGCTGGGTTCGATGCCGCCCTTTCGGATGGCGAACGGTTCGGACGAGAGATAGCCCTGCTGCACGATATTCTCGTCATTCAGGAAGGGCGCAACGCTGAAGGTATAGGCATGGACCACATCGTCCTCGAAGCCATACTCCGCCTTCAGCCACGGCCAGAAGGTGGAATGGGCGAAGGTGGCGATATAGACCGGCAGCTCCTCTTCCCTGATCTGCTCGATGGACTCAATATGCGGGTGGGCAATCAGCGCCTGGGGGTCCCCCTGCATGGAAGCGGCCACGGTCATCACCGGCAGCCCCTTCTCTACGGCGTTGATATTGCCGATAGGGTAGCCCATCAACAGGTCATAGCGCCCGGTCACCAGTAACTGGGTGCCGTTGACCTGGGGGCCGCCCATTTTTATGTCCACATCCAGTCCGTAATCCTCATACAGTCCGGTCGCCAGGGCCTGGTAGAAGCCGCCGTGTTCCGCCTGGGCGTACCAGTTGGTGCCAAACACCAGCTTGTCCAGCTCTTTGGCGGAGACCGGTGACAGGGCCAGCATGCCCGCCATAGTGATGGCGCCGCCAAGCGTAGTGCGTGTTGTTAGTGCCATGGAGTCTCTCCTGTGAATACGGCGACTGCGTCGCTCTTTAATTGACCATTTGTTCAGGTTTTTAAAAGCAACCACCGTGCCATTCGGTCAAAACAGCATTAATGCCTTTAATTCAGATAGTTGTTGATAAGATTCCGGGGGTTCGGGCGCACTACACTGACCCAGCCTCTGGCCAACTGCACCGGTTTTGATCACGCCACAGACAAAAAAAGGCCGCCCGGAGGCGGCAAACAAGGAAGACACACCTGTGCCTTCATTCCTGATGGTCTGAGTAGGCGGCCAACTCCACGGATGCCGGCTCAGGTTCAATCTGGCCCGCCAGCCTGGCCACTCGGGCACCGAGGGCGCGGGCAATGGCCAGTTCGTTGCCATCCACACCCCGGGTACCATCAAATCCGGTGACCACGGAGGCCCCATAGGGCGAGCCACCCTTGGTGGTGCGCACCAGCTCCGGCACGCTGTGGGGCACACCGGCCAGCACCATGCCGTGCTGCATGAACGGCAGCAACAGGGACAGCAAGGTCATCTCGTTGCCGGAGTGCATGCCTCCGGTGGAGGTGAAAGCCGCACCCACCTTTCCAATCAACGCCCCCTGTCGCCACAGCGGCGCCACCTCGTCGATAAAGGCCCGCAGCGGCGTGCTCATCAGGCCATAGCGTGTAGGTGATCCCCAGACGATGCCCCGGGCCCAGGCCAGGTCGTCAGCGGTGGCCCTTGGTAGGTCACGGTATTCCGCCTGGGCGGCCACGAAGTCTTCCCGATCAGCGTCCACACTGAATTCCGGCTCCTGGATCTCCACCCGACACAGGCGAACCCCGGCACCCTCGGCCCCTGCACCTTCGGCAATGGCTTTGGCCAACGCCAGGGTGGTGCCGTAACGGGAGTCAACAACGATGGTGACGCGGCTTTCGTTCATGATTTGGGTCCTCAGTGCTTCTGGTTACGCCAGAAGGTCTCGTGGACCTCGGCGGCCTCGTCCTCAAGTACCGGGCCGATCACCTCAACCTCACGCTGGCCGGAGGCGAACACCTGTCGGCAGGGCAGATCCAGGGTCGGGTTCTCCGGATGGTTGCCGGTCATTTCCTTCAGACGATGCTCGCTGACGCCGTACACCAGCCGGCCCAGGCCTGCCCAGTAAGCGGCGCCGGCGCACATGCAGCAGGGCTCCGCCGACACATACATGGTGAAGGCGGCCATCTCTTCCGGGCGCCAGGTCTGGCTGGCCCGGGTCATCAGCACCCGCTCGGCGTGGCCGGTCATGTCCTGGTGTGGCAGGTAGGCATTGATCTGCCCCATCAGCACTTCACCCTGGTCGTCCACCAGAATGGCGGCAAACGGATGGATGCCCTGGGCTGCGGCGCTGCTGGCCAGGTCCAGGGTCTTGCGGATGAAACGCAGGTCGGCTTTGCTTGGGTCCAATTCGATAGTCCTCATGTAAACATGTCTCAGCGGGCCTTGCGGGGCAGGCTCCAGGGGAAGAACAGCTGCTGGGTCCACTGCACGGACTTGAACAGCAGCAGGCTCACCACCGCCAGGAAAAACAGGCCGGCAAAGGCCTGGGGAATGCGGAAGAACGAGGTGGAAAACTGGATGAAATAGCCCAGCCCCTCCTCGGCCGCCACGAACTCAGCGACCACGGCACCGATGATCGCCAGGGTGATGGCCACCCGCAGGCCGCTGAAGATGTGGGGAATGGCGTAGGGGATGCGGATCTGCCAGGTTTCCCGGCGCAGCGGCGCATCCAGCGAGCGGCTCAGTTCAACCAGTTCCTCCGGTGTTTCATTGATGCCCGTGGCGGTGGATACCACCAGCGGGAAGAAGGTGAGCAGGCAGGTGATCAGCACCCGCGACGGGTCGTCCGATCCCATCAGCACGATGATCAGCGGGGCCACCGCCACCACCGGCGTGGACTGGATCACCACCAGCAATGGGTAGAGCGTGCGGCTCAGGAATTCCGAACGCATCATGGCAATGGCAATGGGGATAGCGACCAGTATCGACACCGCAAACCCCATCAGCGCCACCCTCAGGGTCGCCCAGAGGTGAGTGAACCAGCGGCTCATCTCCACCTTGAAGAAGGCATCGACAATGGCCGTTGGCGCCGGCAGCACGTATTCCGGTAACGAGAACACCTGGCATACCAGCTCCCACAACAGGATCAGCGCCAGGAAGAACAACCAGGGCGCGGCCATCAGAAGCGAGGCCCGCGTCCTGCCTTCAGGCAGCGTCAGGCTCATAGATATGCTTCCTCAGGCGTTCGGTGAGTTGCCCGAACCGTGGTTCGGAGATGGTGTGGGCCGTCCTTGGTCGGGGGATATCCACATCCAGCACCTCCAGCACGGTGCCGGGGCGCTTGCTCATCACCAGCACCCGGTCCGCCAGCAGCACCGCCTCGGCGATGGAATGGGTAATGAACAGCACGGTCTTGGGGTTCTCCTCCCAGATCTTCAGCAGGTCGAAGCCGATCTGCTCCCGGGTCATGGCGTCCAGGGCCGAGAAGGGCTCGTCCATCAGCAGGATATCCGGGTTCAGCAGCAGCGCCCGGACAATGCCCACCCGCTGCTGCATGCCACCGGACAGCTCGTCCGGCATCCTGTTGGCAAAACTTTCCAGCCCCGCCATGGCCAGCAGCCCGTCGGCGCGCTTCTCGTCATCCCGACCGTAACGTCCGAACTTGTGCTTGAGCGGGAACAGCACGTTCCTGCGCACCGTCAGCCAGGGCAGCAGGGTCGGCTTCTGGAACACGATGCCGACATCGTCCCGGGGCCCCGTGACCGGCATGCCGAACACCGAGACCTCGCCCTCGGACGGCGTCAGCAGGCCGGAGATCATCCGCAACAGGGTCGACTTGCCGCAACCGGAGGGCCCCACCACCGCCACAAACTCGTGACGGCGGATGTCCAGGTCGATACCGGTCACGGCCGGCGGAACCTGCGGATTCGGATCGTACCGGTGCCCGACTCCGGAGAGCCGGACAAACGAACGATTGGTGGCGGGTTCCGTCATGCTTACAGGGCCTCAAGCAGGGTGCGGTCGATGATCGCTTCCGGGTCCAGGGCGTCCTTTTCAAGCTTTTCCGCCTGGGAGACCCAGTCCCAGGTCAGTGCAACCCGGTCTTCGGTCAGGGCACCGAGGCCGTCCCGCTCGCTCACGTCGTTGACCACCAGTTCCATGGTGTCGCCAACCTGCGCGGTGGCCACATCAACATCCACTTCCGGCACCATGCTGTTGAGGGCTTCCGCCGCCCGGCGCGGATGGTCATGGGTGAACTTCAGGGACTTGTCGAAGGCGCGCATGAAGCGCTCGGCCACATCCGGTCGCTCGCTGAGGAACTTCTCGCTGGCCACCACGGAGGAGGAGTAGAGCTCAAGGCCAGCGTCGGACCAGGGCAGTACCACCAGCTCGTTACCGGTGGCTTCAGCCTGATCGGCAAACAGCGCGATATTGGTGACCCAGGCGATAATGGCGTCGGTGCCACCATTCATCAGCATCGGCCCCAGGGCGCCGGGATCTGCCTTGGTCAGTTGAACGGCGTCTTCCGCCATGCCGTTCTCCCTCAGCACCAGCGGCAGGAAGGCGTTCGACGAGGTGAACGGCGAGGTGGCCACTTTCTTGCCGTCCATATCCGCCATCCCGCTGATGGCGTTCTTCTTCAGGGTGAAGAAGGCGTGGGGCGCCTGGTTGAAGATGCTGTAGACCGCCTTCACCGGCAGACTGTCGTCCTGGGCCTTGGCCGCCATCAGGGCGCCAATATCAGCGCTGCCCACATCGGCCTGCCCGGTCGCAATCTTGGTGATCGCATCGGTGGAGCCCCGGCCGCTGGCGATGCTGACTTCCAGGCCTTCCTCTTCAAAGAAGCCCTCCTGGACGCCGACATAGACCGGGGACTTGTCCCCGCCCGGCAGCCAGTCGAGCTGGTAGGTCACCTGATCGGCAGCGTTGGCTGCCTGGGCCATCAAACCACCGGCCAGAGAGGCCGCCAGCAGGAAGGAACGTGTGAAATGCTTGTGCATGTGCTTTCCCCTTTCATGATTTATCACTTGCCGAATTTTATTGATCATCCGGTCAGGTTTTATCTGAAGAAAGCAAACGGCAGGCCAGCTTGTAAACGTCCGCTGCATAATTCCCGCCAGAACTGACGAACTGCCTGAAAAGCGAGACCTTTCACCCTTCTGCCCGCCTCCGGCAACGGGGCTACGCCGTAAGAACCGGATACCCGGCCCATGGCAGGGCCTGTCGCTGAATCGGATCAGGCGCCCGAAACCGGTGCACAAAAACGCGACATGCCCTCATATGAGGCCAGCACTCAACGAATGCCCTGATCACCGTCGCTCCCAGGCCAACGGGGTTCCGGAGTCGGGGGCCCCGGCGAATCGAAGGGCTCAATGGCACGTTTTATGAATTACTGACCACATGGACAATTTTGCAGACCGAAAGTGGAGCCACACCATGAACAAGACTTCCGGGGTGGGCGCCGCCCTGCCCGTGATAGACCTTTCCCTGTTGTCGGGAACCGGGGAACAGCGCCAATCTCTGGCCCGATCACTGAATGATGCCTGCCTGCATACCGGATTCTTCTATATCCGTCGCCACGGTATTCCCGATGGCCTGATCGACCGGGTCTTCCGGGAATCCCGGGCACTCTTTGACCTGCCCGCAGAGGAGAAAGAAGCCATCCACAAGGCCCGCTCACCGGCCAACCGGGGTTACGAACCCCTGAAGGGACAGACCCTGGAGCCAGGCACCCCGCCGGACCTCAAGGAAGGTTTCTATATTGGCGAGGAACTGGACGACTCGGACCCACGGGTCCTGGCCGGACGTTTCAACCATGGCCCCAACCAGTGGCCGGCAGCATTGCCAACGTTTCGCGAGACCATGAGTGAGTATTTTGAGGCCATGAACGAGCTGAGCGACCGGATCATGCAGGCGCTGGCCCTGGCGCTGGACCTGCCACAGGACTTCTTCGACGATTTCTGCCAACAACCGCTTTCGACCCTGCGACTGCTGCATTATCCGCCGCAACCGCCGAACCCGGAGCCTGGCGAGAAAGGCTGTGGCGCCCACACGGATTTCGGCGGTGTCACCATCCTGCTGCTGGACGATAACCCTGGCCTGCAGGTTTGGGATGCCGCCAACGACCGCTGGATCAATGCCGAGCCGATTCCCGGCACCTTCGTGGTCAACCTGGGGGACATGATTGCCCGCTGGACCAACGACCGTTACCGTTCCACGTTGCATCGGGTGGTCAATACGTCGGGGGCGGAACGCTACTCGGTGCCCTTCTTCTACAGCGGTAACCCGGACCATGAAGTCGCTTGCCTGCCCTCCTGCCTGACGGAAGGCGACCAACCCCACTATCCGCCCACCACCGTGGAAACCCACCTGATGGAGATGTACCGGAGGACCTATGCCTGATGCACATGGCATGACTGCGGTACTGATCCACGGCGCCTGGGCCGGCGGCTGGGTGTGGGACACCATTACGCCACTCCTGGAAACCCGGGGTTTCCAGGTCCTGGCGCCGGATCTTCCCGGATGCGGTGCACGTCTCGGTGACCCTGCGAAGGCCTCACTGACCGGATGTGTCGACGATCTTGAACAACAGCTCAATGCCGTCTCCGGACCGCTGTTGCTGGTGGGTCATTCCGGCGGCGGCGCCGTGGCCACCCAACTGGCCGAGGCGGTCAGCGAGCGGGTCGTTGGTGTCGCCTACCTGGCGGGCATGATGCTGCCCTCGGGCACCGGCTTTGGCGAAGTGGTTGCAGAGATGGTCCATGACTACCCGGAAGCGTCCGGTATCGGCCCGTATCTCGAATGGGAGGCCGGAGGTCAGGTCTCCCGGGTGCCCGCTCACGCCATTCGCGATATATTCCTGCAGGACATCAGCGACGCGATCGCAAACCAGGCCATTCCCCGTTTTGGTCCCCAGGCCGAGGGCAGCCGCACCCTGGTGCCGCACTGGACACCGGAGCGGTTCGGGCAGATTCCACGCCTCTATGTGGAAGCCCGTCAGGACCGCTCGGTGGTGCTGCCAGTCCAGCGCCGCATGCAGCAATTGGTGCCCGGTGCCCAGGTGGTGTCCCTGGATACCGGCCATGTGCCGCAAGTGACAGCACCGGAGGCAGTCGCTGATGCCCTGGCGGAGTTTGTGGCAACCGATTGGACGGGCTGATCCCCTCCCAGCGGACATGAATGCGAAAAGGGGCGGCAAAAGCCGCCCTTTCTGGTTACGACTGAGTGTTCAGTCAGCGTACACGGCTTCCACAAAGCTCAGGTCAAACGCTGCTTCCCAGTCCAGATCCTCCGGCAGGGTGCCGGCGGCCACCATGTCCTCGAAGAAGGCCTGCCAGCGCTCACGGGTCATCATGCCGTACTGGTCACCCTCGGCCGCGCCGGACAGCAGGATACCTTCCTCCTGCATCTTGGCGTGGCTGTAGGCCAGCAGTTCATCCTGCATTTCCGGATTGTCTTCCTTGATCAGGGCGTTGGCTGGTGCCGGATTCTCGAAGTAGGCTTCCCAGCCCTTGGCCGTGGCTTCCACCATCTTCTGAACAACTTCGGGATTTTCCTCCACCATCTCGTGGGTGGTATCCAAAGTCGCGGAATAAGCTTCCCAGCCATAGTCCGCCAGCAGCAGGCTCTTGCCCTCGACCCCGGCCTGTTCCAGGAAAAAGCCATCATTGGTGACATAGCCCTGCTGGATGGTCTGCTCGTCACGAATAAACGGCGCGAAGCTGTAGTCGTAGGCCTGCAACTGGTCATCGTACTCGGTCTTCAGCCAGGGCCAGTAGGCGACGCGGCCGGCGGTGGGTACCCGCATGGGCTTGCCTTTCATGTCCTCCAGCGAGTCGTTGCCGACGCCGGTGTGCACCACCAGCGACTGGGGATCCTTCTGGAAGAAAGCCGCCACGGTCACCAGCGGGATGTCCTGGTTCACGGAATTGAAGGACTGCAGGGCGTAGCCCATGATGAAGTCTACCGAGCCTCCCATCAGCAGCTGCACGTTGTTGACCTGGGGGCCACCCATCTTGATGGTGACATCCAGGCCGTAGTCCTCGTAGATACCCATGGCCTTGGCGGCGTAGAAACCACCGTGTTCCGCCTGGGCATACCAGGTGGTGGCCACGGTCACCGGGGTAAGCTCCTCCGCCTGGGCGAAGCCGGAAATCGCGCCGAGGGACAGGGTGATGCCGGCGGCCAGTGTCTTCACTATTTCCATGGTTACTTCCTCGTTCAGGGAATTCAGGTTCCGTAGGTATTGGTAAGCTTTTCGTGGAGATGCTGGCCCGCGGTAATCGGGCCATAGAGGGGCGGATTCTCCGCCGTTGCGCAGGAGTCGATGCAGGCGATCTCCGCATCCTTGTTGGGATGACAGAAGAAGGCGATGGAGTAGCGGTCCCGGTGACGATGCTCCGGCGCCACATTGACCCGGTGGGGCGTGGAGCAGAACACATGGTTGGTCCAGCGGTGCATCAGGTCACCGGTATTGACCACCACGGTGCCGGGAATCGGCGTGGCGCGGATCCACTCGCCGGCGCGCGTTTGCACTTCAAGGCCACCCACATCGTCCTGGAACAGCAGGGTAATACTGCCGTAGTCGGTGTGGGCGCCGGCACGGCTCTCACCGTCATGGGGCTCGAAACCCTCCGGCAACGGCGGGTAATGGAGCAGCCTCAGGGTGTGGTGATGCTGGTTGTGGGCGTCCACAAAAAAATCCGACGGTTGCTCAAGCGCCAGGGCAAAGGCCTCCAGAACCCGGTCCGCGGTGCGGATGCATTCGTCCAGGAAATCCGTCATCACTGACTCGAACCGTGGATGACCAGCGGGCCAGAGGTTCCTGTGGACATCCCGGGGCTGTTCCGGCGCCAGGTTGAACGCCTCCTTCAGATCACCCGGGCGGGACGGATCCAGCCGTTCGCGTTTGATGCCCACATAGCCCCTATTGCTTTCCGCGCTCTGCCAGGCCACCTGGTTCTTCTCGTCCACGGGTAGCGCAAAGAAGTCCTTCGATGCCGTAAAGGCCTCCGTCAGTCGGTCCGCGGGCATGCCGCAATTGGCCAGGTAAAAGAACCCCCAGTCGCGGCTCGCCTGCCGCATCTGATCGGCCACCGCCTGCTGGTCCGACTGTGAGCCGTCGAGGAAGGGCCCGAAATCAATCACGGGTATCCCCTCCTGTGCCTGGTCCGCCATATTCTCCCCCGTTGCTTTTCCAGAATTTGTTAGCCAACTGGTCAGGATATCTGCAACGGATGTGCCACTTCCTGTATCGCCATAGAACGCCTGTTTATAGACCATTAAGGCAGAACCTCTGCTTCATACAGGTGCACGGCGCCACTTTTATGACCGGAAAGTCAGCCTTTTGCCGAGATAGCAAAGGCACTACTCTTGCATGCGGTAAGCGCTCCAATGTCCAGCAATGAGAAGACAACAGTAATGACGCAAACGCTGCTACTGAAGAACGCCCGGATCATCGCCACCATGGACGACGACCAGCGTGAGATCGACAACGGCTACATCCTGATCCGGGGCAACCGCATTGAGGCGGTCGGCCCCATGGCCGAGTGCCCGGATGATGCCGACCGCACCATTAACCTGGCGGACCATGTGGTGATTCCCGGGCTGATCAACACCCACCATCACATGTTCCAGTCCCTGACCCGGGCGCTGCCGGCGGCCCAGAACGGCGAGCTGTTCGACTGGCTCAGCGCCCTGTTCCCGGTGTGGCGCAACGTCACCCCGGCCATGCAGCGGGCCGCCAGCCGCACCGCCATGGCGGAGCTGATGCTGTCCGGCTGCACCACGGCGGCGGACCACGCTTACCTGCACGTCAATGGCATCACCCTGGATGACAGCGTGCAGGCGGCCACCGAGATGGGCATTCGCTTCCATGGCGCCCGGGGTGCCATGAGCCTGGGCCAGAGCCAGGGCGGGCTGCCGCCGGATGAGCTGGTGGAAGCAGACGAAAGCGCGATCCTCAAGGATATGCAGCGGGTGGTGGAAGCCCACCACGACCACCGCCCAGACGCCATGGTGCGTGTCGCCCTGGCGCCCTGCTCGCCGTTTACCGTAACCACCGACCTGATGCGCGAAGCCGCCACCATGGCCCGGTCCCTGAAGGTGGGCCTGCACACCCACACGGCGGAAAACTGGAAGGATGTGGCCTTCAGCAAGGAACGCTATGGCATGACACCCACGGAGTTCACCGAGGACGTGGGCTGGGTGGGCGATGATGTCTGGCATGCCCACTGCGTCCACCTGGACCAGCCGGGCATTGCCCTGTTCGCCCGTACTGGCACCGGCGTTGCCCATTGCCCCTGTTCCAACATGCGCCTGGCCTCCGGCATCGCGCCGGTGAGGAAAATGCTGGATGCCGGCGTCAAGGTCGGCCTGGGCGTGGATGGCAGCGCCTCCAACGACACCGGCAACCTGCTGGACGAGGCCCGGCTGGCGATGCTGTCGGCACGTGTCAGGGAACAGAACCCCGGTGACATGACCGCACGTGAAGCCCTGCGCATGGCCACCCGTGGCGGCGCCGAGGTTCTGGGACGGGGGGATGCCCTGGGCCGTATCCAGCCGGGCTATTGCGCGGACATCGTGGCGTTCCGTACCGATGACATCGCCATGGCCGGGGGCCAGAGCGATCCGCTGGCCTCGCTGGTGTTCTGCACGCCGCCCCGGGTGGACTGGAGCATCATCAACGGTCGCGTGGTGATCGAGGAAGGACAACTGCTGACCCGGTCACTGCCCCATATTATTGAGGAGCAGAACCGGATGGCGGCGAGTCTGGCAGGCTAACGGGCTTTGAGATGATGGTAGCCCCGATCAAAGTAGACGAGGCTGCCCGAGTCCTCCCGCTGACGGACGCCGGCCACTTCGCAGAACAGGATGTCATGGGTACCGACGTTGACCCGTTTGCTGATGGTACAGTCGAAACTGACCAGGGCGTCTTCAAGCACTGGCGCCCCGGTCACCGACTGTTCCCAGGTGGCGGCCGCAAAGCGTTCCTCCATGGAACTCTTGCCGCCAAACAGGTTTGACAGATCAGACTGGGTATCCGTCAGCGTGTTCACGCACAGAGCATCGTTGCGACTGAAGACATCGTAAACCGACGCACCGCGATTCAGGCACACCAGCAGGGTCGGAGGTTCATCGCAGACACTGCAGACGGCGGTGGCGGTAAAGCCTGCCCGTCCACCGGGGCCGTCCGTCGTCACCACGTTGACCGCGGCCGCCAGGGTCGACATGGCATCCCGGAAACTCTGCTTGTCCACCCGCGGTGGCATGGTCAGTTCCTCACTTATTGAGTGCTGTGCTTTCATGATGCGCTCCTTCTCAGGCCAGGCGACAGGCGTCGTCGAATGCCAGACGCGGCAGCCGGCCGTAGAGTTTGTCAGTGTCCCCGTAACCGAGGTTGATCAACAGGTTGACCTTCCAGGTCGTGCCCGCAAAAAAGGCTTCATTGACTTTGCCCGGATCGAACCCGGACATGGGGCCGGTATCCAGCCCCATGGAACGGGCCGCCAGAATCAGGTAGGCCGCCTGCATGGCACTGTTGCGAAAGGCCGTTTCATAAGCCATTTCCGGACTGCTGGTAAACCAGCTGCGGGCATCACCGTGGGGAAACAGGTCCGGCAGCTTTTCATAGAACTGCTCGTCGTAGGCCACAATCACCGTGACCGGCGCACTCATGGTTTTGTCCCGGTTGCCGCTGGACAGGCACGGCTCCAGAGCCGCCTTGCCCTCGGAGGTACGAACGAAGACAAAGCGAGCCGGGCCGCAGTTGGCGGAGGTGGGCCCCATCTTCACCAGATCGTAGAGCTGGCGAAGGTCGTTATCGTTAATTGGCCGGTCCTGCCAGCCATTGTGGGTGCGCGCCTCGGTGAACAGTTGACCGAGGGCCTGGTTATCCAGTGTCTGGCTCATAGGGCCTCCTGTGTCCTGATCGATTCTGTGGGTAACCGGTGACGCTGGAGATGGGCCAGCAGCAGGGCGTTCACCCGTTCCGGTTCGGTTACATTGACGGCGTGGCCACCAACCGGCAGCAGTCTCACGCTGGCATTGGGCAGGCGCTGCGCCAACTCCTGGGAACAGCTCCAGGGCACCAGGGCATCGTCGCGACTGCCCAGTACCATCGCGTCGGTGCGGACCTTTGCCAGGTCAACCGCCGAGGGCTGCCAGGCCTGCAGCGCAGCCATCCGACGCAGCAGGTTGTCCCGGGGCGGGAAACTGGCCAGGGCGTGAGCGGACTCCTGTTCCAACCACTCACTGTTCTCTGCAATCCACACCGGCGGATACAGGAACAGCGGTTGGGCTTCCAGGTAGGCCGCGGGCCCCGCTTCATCAAGCAGGGTCCGCCTCACCGAGAAACACCGACGGGTATGGGCATTGGGTGACGCCCAGGCATTGATCAGGAACAGACTGCCAACCCGCTCCGGCGTCCGGCGCGCCAACTCGATACCGATCAGGCCACCGAGGGCATGGCCCACCAGATGTACCCGACCGGCGTCTGCCGTAACCAGCATCGCTTCCAGCTCATCCGCCATATCGGCCACGGTGTAATACTCGGGTATCTCACCACCGCTGCGACCGGTGCCGAAATGGTCATACACCAGCACCCGATATCGCTCCCTGAGAGCCGGCAACTGGGACTCCCAGTAGTGCCCGGAACCTCCCAGGCCGGCACTGAGCACCACGGTCTCACCATCGGCGGGACCCTGGCTTTCCCAGTAAAGGATCGGTGCGCTCTTGCTCATCCCTTCCCCACGTGCGCAATACTGGCGATTTCCACCAGGGCGTCCGGCTTTACCAGACCACACTGGATGCAGTAGCGGGCCGGCTTCTCGCCGGGGAAGTACTCGGCATAGACCTTGTTGACCGCCCCATAATGGGCCCAGTCGGTGACCATGATCATGTTGAAGGTGACATCGTCCATGGTGCCGCCGGCGGTTTCGACAACCCCCTTGATGGTCTCCAGCACATGACGGGTCTGGGCCTCGGGGTCGCCCACATGGACCACATTGTTGTCCTTGTCGAACGGCAGGGTGCCGGCAACGTAGACGATGCCATCAGCCATGGATCCAGGCACGTAAGGGGCCAGCGGCTTGCCGCTGCCTTCTGGAATAATGGAAGTCTTGGGCATGATGAACTCCTTGGATTATGCAGTGGTCGTTTGCGATGGTTGGCTTTCAGCGGCGTTGGCCGCCTGCGAGAAGGTTCGGCAGAAGTCCTCGGTGGAAGACACCCAGCCAAAGAAGGTCTCGATGTTGTAGAGCGCCGCCTGCTGGATGTAGTCCGGTCCGGCCTGGTGGGTGGCATCCGCCAGCACGACACCGAAATATTCCAGGAAGAAGCCATCCCTCAGGGTGGATTCCACGCAGACATTGGTGGCAATGCCGGTGAACACCAGGTTGCGGATACCACGGCTGCGCAGGATGCTGTCGAAGGGCGTGTTGAAGAACCCACTGTAGCGGGGCTTGGGAATGACAATGTCACCGTCCCGGGGCTGCAGCTCATCCACCAGGTCATAGTCCCAGGTGCCCTTGGCCAGCAGGCTGCCGCTCAGTTCCGGCTCCCGCCGCATGGTCTTCAGGGCGTTGGACTTGTACCAGTTGGGCGATCCCGGCCCGCCGGCTTCCACATACTCCGGATCCCAGCCGTTCTGGAAGAAGATCACCGGCATACCCGCGGCACGGGCCGTGGCAATAGCCCTCTGGATCTGCCGGATTACCGGTCCGGTGGCGGATACATCGAAACCGGCCCGGTCGAGGTAGCCGCCGATGGTGGAATAGGCGTTCTGCATGTCCACGACCACCAGTGCAGTTTCGCTGGCCCGCATATGTAACGGCTCGGGTTTTCCGGGCAGCGCCAGTGCAGGCTCGGAACCGGTATTCAGGGCATAGCCGGACTGCTCCGTTGCGATACTCATACCGCCGGCTCCAACTGCTCATTCACATGGGCACGGCTCTTCATCAGCGGCTGGATATGCTGGCCGAAGTCTTCCACACCCTTCACGAAGTCATCGAAGGTGAGCATGACGCCACTGGTGCCTTCCACCGTGGCCACCTCATCCAGCATGCGAGCAACGGTTTCGTAGGAGCCCACCAGGGTGCCCATGTTGATATTCACCGCCGAGGTGGGATCCGCCATCTGGCGAACGTTGGTATCGGACTTCGAGGTCTTGTCTGCGGCGCCCTGCTCGCCCAGCCAGGCGATGGCCTCTTCATCAACGCCTTCCTTGTACCACTCCCAGCGCTCGCGGGCCTCTTCATCGGTTTCCGCCGCAATGATCATGAACAGCGCCACGGAACTGACCTCACGACCGGCCTCGGCGGTGGCCTTGACCAGACGTTCCACGGTGGGCGCAAAGGCGGTCGGCGTATTCACGCCCTTGCCGAAGCAGAAATTGTAGTCGGCGTATTTGGCGGTGAAGGCCATGCCCGCCTCACTCTGACCGGCACAGATCACCTTCATGTCGGCCTTGGGGATCGGGCTGACCCGGCAGTCCTCCATCTGGAAGTGCTCACCCTTGAAGTCACTGCGACCGGTGGCCCATAACTCGCGCAGCACCTGGGCATATTCGCCGAGGTACTGGTAGCGGGTGCCGAAGAACTCATCCCCCGGCCACAGTCCCATCTGGGAGTACTCCGGCTTCTGCCAGCCGGTCACCAGGTTGATGCCGAAACGGCCATCGGAGATTGAATCGATGGTGGAGGCCATCCGTGCCACGATGGCTGGCGGCATGGTCAGGGTGGCAGCGGTGGCGAACAACTGGATCCTGCTGGTAACTGCCGCCAGTCCGGCCATCAGCGTGAACGACTCCAGGTTGTGCTCCCAGAACTCGGTTTCACCGCCGAAGCCCCTCAGCTTGATCATCGACAGGGCGAAGTCGAATCCATAGTGTTCGGCCCTCTGCGTCACCTCCTTGTTCAGTTCGAAGGTCGGCATGTACTGGGGCGCATTGCGCGAGATCAGCCAGCCGTTGTTGCCAATGGGTATGAAGATTCCGACGTTCATCTGTGTCCCCTCGGGTTGCCAGTAGGAAGGTGGACTCGAAGATCCCGCCCACCAGTGTCAACGAGTCGATTGCATAATATTGACCAGAATCATTTTTTATTTTTATTTTCAAAAGCTTGCTGAATTCACTCTGATTTTTTCAGACCATTTGGTCCGATTTAGAGCACTTGGTTTGTGCGGCGCGTGCATTTTTGGGGCAGGTCAGGGCAATCACCACAGACACCTTTCCAGCGGACGTTCCGGTGCTAGAATGGGCCGGCCATTTACCCAGCGGAGGATTCAGTGAGCGCCATCAGACGAGGCAAGGAGCCAGCAAAGGCCAGCAAGCGAAAGCCCCAGCGTGTCCCCACGGCGGCGTCGCTGAACCGGCGGATGCGTCACACCGAAAAGAAGAGGAGCGCGATACTCGAGGCCGCCCTGGCCACCTTTTCCCAATACGGCCTGCACGGCGCGAGTATCGACCAGATCGCCAGTCGGGCCGATGTGTCCAAGACCAACCTGTTCTATTACTTCAGCAACAAGGAAGAGCTGTACACCAGTGTGCTGAGTTATCTGCTGGACCTGTGGCTACAGCCACTGATAGCCTTTACCGAAGAGCAGGACCCCATCGACGCGATCAGGGACTATATAAGGGTGAAGCTGGAGTTCTCGCGGGATCATCCGGCGGAATCCCGGCTGTTCTGCATGGAAGTAATGCAGGGGGCACCGTTGCTGCTGAATCAACTTCAGCAGCCTCTCCATGACCTGGTGGAAAACAAGGTTACTGTGATCCGGTCCTGGATCGAGCAGGGCCGGCTCGCCCCCATTGAGCCCTACCACCTGATCTTTTCCCTCTGGGCGACCACCCAGCACTACGCCGACTTTCGGGTACAGGTTGAGGCCGTGGCCGGCAGGACACTGGATGATCCCGATTTTTTCCAGGAAACACTGACCAGCCTGGAGAAGCTTGTCCTCGATGGGGTGAGACCGCGCAACTGACGCCCCCCTGGCCGGCGCTGGCACACCTCCGGGCGACACCTCTTCCGGAAGGTTTTCAGTGCTTCACCCTTCAACCCGGTTCCCGCCACCTGAAGCCCGCCCTCAATCTGTGCCTATCTTCAAACCATACGCTCTAACTTGGACCATTTGATCCACATCAAAAAGAAAAAAATTTGTAACCTGCTGTTTTAAAAGGCACACCTGAAGTGGCACGTTTTCTGCTTTGCCCTCCGGCAGGCGAGATAGGTCCCTATTAGGCTGTGGCCTGACCCGACTCTCGCAACAATTGACCTGTGACGAGGGCATTCGCAATGAAGCTGCAACACGTACCAACCATTGATCTTGGCCCCTACTTCGAAGGTTCCCCGGAAGGCAAACAGCAAGTGGCCGAATCGGTTGACCAGGCCTGCCGGGACATCGGCTTCCTGGTGATCACCAATCACGGCATTCCCCGGGAGCTGGTGGAACGCGTCTACAATCTGAGCCGACGGTTCTTCGATCAGCCCATGACCGAGAAGCGCAAGGCCGACCGCCCAAGACCGGACATGGTCCGCGGCTACAGCGCCGTTGCCGAGGAGAGCCTGTCCTACTCCCTGGAAGAGGCCGCACCCGGGGACCTGAAAGAGTCCTTCTCCATCGGCCCGGTCGGGGTACCGGACGACGACTACCACCTGGGGCCAGCGGCGGGGCCGCACTTCGCCCCCAATGTGTGGCCCGAAACCATCGACGGATTCCGCGACGCCTACTGCGACTACTTCGAGGCCATGAGCGACCTGGCCCGCTCGCTGATGCGCATCTTCGCCCTGGCCCTGAAGCTGGACGAGCATTTCTTCGACGACAAGATCGACAGGGAAATCAGCATGCTGAGAACCCTCAGCTACCCCAATATGGGCACCAATACCGAAGAGGGACAGATGCGGGCCGGCGCCCACAGTGACTACGGCAGCCTCACCATCGTCAAACCGGATGACTCCCCGGGCGGGCTTCAGGTGTGCAACCAGAACGGTGACTGGGTGGATGTCCCCTATGTCGAGGATGGCTTCGTGGTGAACATCGGCGACCTGATGATGCGCTGGACCAACGACCAGTGGATCTCCACCCTGCACCGGGTGGTCAACCCGCCGCTGGATGCCAGTGCCACCCATCCCCGGCAGTCGATCGTGTTTTTTCACCAGCCCAACTACGACGCCATCATCGAGTGCCTGCCCAGTTGCCTGAAGGACGGCGAGGGTCCGCTCTACCCGGCGGTCAGTTCAGGCGATCACCTGAAGTCCAAGTTCGTCAAGCAGACCACCTTCGGTGGCAGCAAACAGGAGGCGGCCTGATATGAGCACCCTGTCCTACGTCAACGTGTTTGCCGAAAACATCGAGGCCCTCAGTGGTTTCTACCGGGACCTGTTCGGGTTCCGGGAGATTCCGGAAATCCGCTCCCCCATCTTCCGGGGGCTGGATACCGGCCGTTCCTGCATCGGCTTCAATGCCCTGGACGCCTATGAACTGCTCAAGCTGGAGGACCACGCCGCTACCAAAGGCTGCAAGTTCCTGCTCAACATCGACGTCGACAGCAAGGACGAGGTGGACCGCTTCGTGCCCGACGCCGTGGCCGCCGGTGCCACCCTCGTCAAGGATCCCTACACCACCTATTACAACTGGTACCAGGCCGTGCTGCTGGACCCGGAAGGCAATGTATTCCGCATCAATCACATGATGTAAACCGCCCCACCCAACCAAAGGAAGTACCCACAATGAGAAGTCTCATACTCAGTACCTGTCTCGCGCTGGCCAGTTTCTTTGGCCTGGTAAATACCGTTGCTGCCGAAGGCCTGACCCTCGACGGGCCGCCCAAGGTGGCCATGCTCTACATTTCGCCCACCAACGATGGTGGCTGGACCCAGGCCTTCGAGGAGGCCCGTCAGCGCCTGGAGGACGACCTGGACATCAAGATCCAGTACGTGGAGAGCGTTCCCGAGACCGCATCGGCAATCCGGCCAGCGGTCGAGCGTTTCATTCAGCGCGGCGCCAATATCATCATCGGTACGGCGTTCGGCTATTCCGACACCTTCATGTCCCTGTCCGAAGACTACCCGGACGTGGCCTTCCTGAACGGTTCCGGCACCACCAACGGTCCCAACCTGCTGTCGTTCTATGGCCGCACCTATGAGAGTCAGTATCTCTGCGGCATGGCCGCCGGCGCGGCATCGGAAACCGGCAAGCTTGGCTTCGTCGCCGCCAACCCGTTTGGCCAGGTGAACTGGACCATCAACGCCTACGCCATGGGGGCCCGTGAGATTAACCCCGATGCCACCGTTACCGTGGTCTACACCGGTGCCTGGAACGATCCTTCCAAGGAACGCTCCGCCACCAAGGCCCTGATCGACCAGGGCGCCGATGTCATCGGCCAGCACGTGGACACCCCCACCCCGCAGCTGGTCGCCCAGGAAAACGGCGTCTACGGCACTGGCCATCACCGGGATTTCCGTGAGTTTGCACCGGAAGCCACTGTCTGCTCGTCCGTCTGGGTCTGGGACCGCTTCCTGAAAACCGAGCTGGAGAAGATCATTGCCGGCAACTGGGTCCCCCGTAGCAGCGGTGCGCTGCTGTCCATGGAAGAGGGCGGCACCGACATCGCCTGCTGCGGCCCCAACATCACCGAAGATGAGGAAGCCCGGATCATGGCGGCCCGTGAAAAGCTGATGAACGGTGAGCTGGACATCTACGCCGGCCCCCTGAGCGATCAGGACGGCAATGTGAAAGTCGCCGACGGAGAAACCATCCCCGACGGTGAGCTCTGGCAGATGGACTGGTTCGTTGACGGGGTCATTACGCAGCAATGAGTAAACAGAACGCGATCCAGCTGAAAGGCGTCAACAAGACCTTCGACGGTTTCAGGGCCCTTGCCGACGCCGACTTTACCGCCAGGTGGGGCGAAGTCCACGCCCTGCTGGGGGAAAACGGCGCCGGAAAGTCGTCCCTGATGAACATCGTGGCCGGCCTCTATGGCCCCGAAGGCGGATCGCTGTTCATTGACGACAACCCGGTCAAGCTCCGCGGCCCCAAGGAGGCCGCGAAACTCGGCATCGGCATGGTGCACCAGCATTTCAAGTTGGTGACACCCTTCACCGTGGCCGAGAACATCCTCCTCAACCTGGGGCACATCCAGACCAGCGGGCTATACCGGGAGCGCCTGCGCCGGGTGTCTGATGACATCCGTGCCATGGCCGACCGCATCGGGTTCGATATCGACCCCGATGCCCCCATTCATCAGCTCTCCATCGCTGAACAGCAGCGGGTGGAGATCCTCAAGGTGCTGTTGGCGGGCGCCAAGGTGCTCATCCTCGACGAGCCCACCGCCGTGCTTACCGAAGAGGAAGCCGAGCGCCTGCTGACCACCGTCCGGGGCTTCGCCCGTGAGGGCGCCGCCGTCATCCTGGTCACCCACAAGATGAACGACGTGCTGCGTTATGCGGACCAGGTCACCATCATGCGCGGCGGCCGCACCATCACCAGCCTCAGGCCCGATTCGGTATCAGTGGACGAACTGGTCCGTCTGACGGTAGGCGAATCCACCACCAACGCCGACCAACCCAGTGCCAACCGGACACCTGGTGAGCCCTACCTTCGGGTCAGTGACCTGACCAGCACCGGCGGTCGCCGGGCCCTCAATGGACTGGACCTGACCCTGAACCGGGGCGAGATCTATGGTATCGCCGGTGTCGGTGGCAACGGCCAGAGCGAACTGGCCAATGCCCTGATGGGCATACCGGAACCGGTACAGGGCGAGATGGAAATCATCGGCGAAGGCTACCTTGCCGATCTGGACGCCGACCGTCGCCGCGTCCTGGGCATTGCCTCGATTCCGGCGGACCGATACGGCTCCGCCCTCGCCGGCCCGCTGTCCATCGCCGACAACTTTGCCCTGGGCGACATCCACTCCGGTCGCTATGGCCCCTTCTGGTACCTGAAGACCCGGGCCATTGAAGCGGATGCCGCCGAGGCGGTTCGCCAGTTCGATGTTCAGGGTGTCCGCTCACTGAAACAGAAGGCGGCCCTGCTGTCCGGCGGTAATGCCCAGAAACTGGTGATCGCCCGGGAGTTCAGTCGCCCGCCCCGGCTGGTGCTCGCCCACAGCCCCAGCCGGGGCCTGGATGTGAAGGCCACCGAAGCCGTCCGCGAACGCCTGCGCGCCGCCAGGGACGATGGGGCTGCGGTCCTGCTGATCAGCGAGGACCTGGACGAAGTCATGGCCATGGCCGACCGGATCGGGGTGATGTCCGCCGGTCGCATCGTGGCCGAATTTTCCCAGCCGGCCGACCGTCAGGCCATTGGACAAGCCATGGTGAATCATGTCTGAACTTTCATTACGACGCCCGCTGATGAACCGCCGGTATACCCTGGAAGTGCGCCAGCAGATGGCCTGGCCCTGGCAGGCGCTGATCCTGACGGTTTCGCTGATCCTGGGCCTGCTGATCTCCGGTGCCATCCTGGTGTGGGCCGGCGTGCCTGCCGGCGAACTGTTGAACGAATTTGTCTTCCTGACCCTGTTCGATGCCCAGAGCCTGAAAGCGGTCCTGTTTCAGGCATCACCGCTCATTATGGTGGGCCTGGCCGGCTGCCTGGCATTCCGCGCCAAGTTCTGGAACCTGGGGCTGGAAGGCCAGATGATCTTCGGGGCCATCGGCGCCACCGCCATCACCATGTGGGAAATCGGCAGCCCCGCCATGCGCCTGCCGCTGATGATCATCGCTGCTATGGTTTGTGGCCTGTTGTGGTCGGTGGCTCCGGTGCTTCTGCGGTTGAAGCTGCAGGTGAACGAGATCGTCTCGACACTGATGCTCAACTACATCGCCATCAACTTCCTGCTGCACCTGATGTACGGCGCCTGGAAGGATCCCAAGGATGCGTTCCCCTATTCCCCGAAGTACGAGAGCTTCGAGTTGCTGCCGGACCTGGCCAATGGCCTGAGCCTGTCGATCCCCATCGCGATAGGTACCGCCCTGCTGGTGCTGTGGTTTGTAGGCATTTCCCGTGGCGGCCTGTATCTGCGCTTTGTGGACAAGAGCCCCCAGGTGGCGCGCGCTGTCGGTGTACCGGTGGCCCGCACCATCCTGCTGGCGGTGCTGTTCTCCGGCGCCCTGGCAGGCCTCGCCGGGCTGATGGTCGCGGCGGGACAGGAAGGCAGGCTGACTCACTCCTTCTACGTGGGCTACGGGTTCTCCGGCATCCTGATCGCGTTCCTGGCCCGCAACAACCCCATTGCCGCCACCTGCGCCGCTCTGCTCATCGCCACCCTGTTTGTGGCCGGGCGCAGCCTGCAGGTGTTCTACCAGATTCCCTTCGCCATGGTGCAGCTGATCCAGGCGGTACTGGTGATCTGCGTGGCGTCATCCGACTTCTTTATCCGTCACCGCATTCGCCGCGTACAGGTGGGAGACTGACCATGGACCTGATTACAAGCTGGATCGGCAATATCCCCGAATTCGCCGTGCCCTTCGCCCTCGCCGCCCTGGGGCTGATCATTACCGAGAAATCCGGTGTCCTCGCCCTGGGCGCCGAGGGTCTGATGCTGGTGGGCGCCGTCGCGGGTATTGGCGCCTACCTGACCTTTGAACAGAACGCCGTCGCGTTGATCATGGCCATGGTGGCCGCCAGCGTGGTGTCCCTGCTGTTTGCGCTGATGGTGCTGGTGATGCGTATCAACCAGGTCATTTCCGGCCTGGTACTGGTGTTCTTCTGCCAGGGCCTGAGCACCCTCTTCGGCACCCTGATGGGGTGGACCAACCAGCCGGTTCCGGGGCTGGGAGCCATTGCCCTGTGGCCGTTGTCGGAACTGCCGTATGTGGGCCGGTTATTCGTACAGAATATCGTCGTCTACCTGACGCCACTGATCTTCCTGATGGCCGTCTGGGCACTTTACCGGTCAACACCGGGGCTGCGGCTGCGAGCGGTGGGGGAGAACCCCCAGGCGTCGGATGCAGCGGGCATCCCCGTGCTGGGCTACCGTCTTGCCGCCATCGTGGTGGGCGCCGCCCTGATTGGCCTGGCCGGGGCCTTTATCTCCGTGTTAAGCACCAAGCTGTGGATCGCCAATATGACCGGCGGTCGCGGCTGGATTGCCGTCGCCCTGGTGATCTTCGCCCGCTGGTCGCCGTGGAAGGCCCTGGCCGGCGCCATACTGTTCGGGTGCATTGAAGCGCTGATTCCGCAACTGGCGGCCTCCGGCATCAAGCTGTCCCAGTACTTTGTGTTCATGGCGCCCTACGCCATCACCCTGGGCGTGATGATCTGGGTAGCCATTGGCAAACGGGATACCAGCAGCCAGCCTGGTGCGCTGGGGGCGCCCTTTATCCGCGAGGAGCGCACATGACGGGCACTTTCGGTTCCCACAGCAACACCGTCAGGAGACAACCTTGAACAAGACCGTTTTTATCACTGGCGCCACCTCCGGCTTCGGAGCCGCTACCGCCCGCCGGTTTGCCCGCAATGGCTGGTCCGTGGTCATCAGCGGGCGCCGGGAAGATCGTCTGCGGGCCCTGGCCGACGAGCTTGGGTTCCTGGTTCCCGTTCACCGTCTCGTGCTGGATGTCCAGGACGCGGCGGCGGTTCAGCGCGCTGTTGCCTCGCTGCCCGGCAAGTTCCAGACCGTTCACACGCTGGTCAACAACGCAGGCCTCGCACTGGCGCCGGATACCATACAGAGTGTTGAACTGGCGGATCTCCACACGATGATCAACACCAATATCACCGGTCTGGTGAATGTCACCCATACGCTGCTGCCCCATCTGATCCGGACCGGGGCCGGTGCCACCATCATCAACATCGGCTCCACCGCCGGCGAATGGCCCTACCCCGGCAGCCATGTCTATGGCGCCACCAAGGCCTTCGTGAAACAGTTTTCCTATAACCTGCGCAGCGACCTGCAGGGCACCGGCGTGCGAGTCACCGACCTGGCCCCAGGCATCGCCGAGACGGAGTTCTCGGTGGTCCGCAATAACGGTGACCAGTCCGCCGCGAAAACAGTCTATGAAGGTACGGTGCCGCTCAGTGCCCGGGATGTGGCCGAGCAGGTTCTCCATATCGCCAACCTGCCGGACCACATCAATATCAACAGGGTGGAAATGGTGCCGGTAAGACAGGCCTGGGGGCCTTACGCCATCCACCGGGACACACCCACGGAACGGGAGGTCTGAGTCATGCCACAACTCCAGCAACCCTGGCCGTTACGCCCGCACCGGACCGCTCTGGTAATCGTGGATATGCAGAAGGTGTTCTGCGAGCCACAGGGCAGCCTGTACGTGCCATCTACCGAGGCCATTGTTCCCCGCATTCAGGAACTGGCCGCTGCCTGTCGCGGCGTCGATGTGCCGGTCATCTTCCTCCGGCACATCGTTCGTGGTGACGGCAGTGATACCGGTCGCATGCGGGACCTGTACCCGGACGTGGACCAGGTGCTGGCCCGCGCCAATCCACAGGTGGAGATCATTGACGAGCTGGCACCAAAGGGCGGCGATATCGTGGTGGACAAGCTGTTCTACAGTGGTTTCCACGGCACCGACCTGGATACCGTACTGCGTTCACGGGACGTGGACACCCTGATGGTCTGCGGCACCGTTACCAACGTCTGCTGCGACACCACCATCCGTGATGCCGTGCACCGGGAGTACAAAGTGATTGCCATCAGCGATGCCAATGCCGCCATGCCCTACCCGGACCTGGGCTGGGGTGCCGTGTCGGCGGAGGAAGTACAAAAGGTGGCCCTGACCACCTTTGCCTATGAGTTTGGCGAGGTTACCGACTCAGCCAGTGTCCTGCGCCGGCTACAGCACGAAGACTGACCTCGGCAAACGGTAGAACGGGGGCCGGGGTTAACCGGTGCTGAACACCGGCTCTGGCAGGTTAGTTGCCATCAGGGCTGTAGGTCCGCTCCGGCGGTTCGAAGCCGAAGTCCCGGCCGTCCACCACCTTCACGTCGTTGTCCCAGGGCAGCCGATACTCCCCGCGCACCATATCCTGCATAAAGGTATATGGGCAGTCCCGGGCACCGCCCTTCACGGCCACATATCCACGGTGGCCCAGTTGGTAAATGTTGTTCTCGACGCCCCAATGGATGCGGGCCTCGTCCACCAGGTCCGGTCGCACCTCGGCGGTGATGATCTCGTCCGCCAGACCGTTACCCTCCACCAGCGGCACACCATCAAAGTTCACCACCATGCCTTCGCCCATGGAGTTGAAAGTGCCATCCGTGCCCGCCAGGCAGACATTGGCGGTCACCATCAGGTTGCAGAAGGCGTTTGCCTGGTTGGTGATCTTCCAGGAGTGCCGAATAGGCGCGGTGTAGCCCGCCGTCCGCAACATGATGTTGGCGCCCTTATAGGCGCATTCGCGGGCCACCTCCGGAAACATCCCGTCGTGGCAGATGGCGAGGGCGAGGGTGCTGCCATTGGGGCCTTCACAGACTGGAATACCAAGGTTGCCCGGTTCCCAGGGCTCCACCGGCACCCACGGATGCAGCTTACGATAGAACAACCGGACGTCGCCGGTGTTATCGATAATGACGCCAGTATTGTAGGGATTGCCGCCGGGGTTGTTTTCCATGATGGAGAAGCAGCCCCAGATATCGTGTTCCCGGCAGGCTTCGCGAAACGCGGCCATTTCCGGGCCATCCCTATTACACATGATGGCGGGATCAATGTTCATGGAAAGGCCATGCAGGCAGTATTCCGGAAACACCACCAGATCCATAACCGGTGACTGACGGCGGGCCTTGCCTACCAGCTCGCAAACCCGTCGGGTCTGGGCCGCCAGTTGTTCAGGGGTTGAGACATCGGGCAACTGCAACTGGACCAGGCCGATAACAACGCCAGACGGTGATTTATTCAGTCCACCAAGACCACTCATGCTGATTCTCCGGTTCGAATGTGTACCAGCCACTTCAGCAGTTTCCGTGCCAGGGGGTATCAGAGGCCCTGGGCAATCGCACGACGTCGGTGGATTTCCAACTGCGCGAGGGTCACTTCCCGGCCCTTTGCCTGGCTGGCATGAATATGCGTACGAAGCAGTCGGCAGGCCTCGGCAATATCGTTTGCGAGGATGCTCTGGCAGATCTCGTAATGCTCCTGGTAGGTGCTGATCACGGCCTCCCGGTCCGGGAAACCCAGCCGGCGGAGAATACGGATGTGGTTGTTGACGTCGCGCAGGTACTGAACAAGGATCGGGTTGCCGCTCAGTTCGGCAAGGCGGATGTGGAAGTCCTCTTCTGCATCCTTGAGCGCCTCTGTGCCTCATCCCCATACTTCAGATGCGCAGGGTTCCAGTCCTCCGCCAGGGCTGCCAGGTCACGATAGGGGATACGGCGTCCCATCAGCTCAACAGCTTCCACTTCCAGACCCACACGGACATCGTAATACTCCGCCAATTCAAAGACGTCCAGGTTACGGATATAACAGCCGTGCTTCGGACGAATGGTCAGGTAACCCTCAACCGCAAGCCGCTGGAGCGCCTCCCGGATCGGCGTGCGGCTGACCTCGAAGCGCTGGGCCAGCTCGGTTTCCGTTACCCGGGAACCCGGGTACAGCTCGAAGTTCATAATACTGTGGCGCAGACTTTCATAGATGCGGTCCGCCACCCACTGCCGGTTTTCTGAAGCCACCGTAAACCTCCCTATTCTGTTGTATACATGATATCCCGAGTATCGGCGATTTCAACAGCCAAAGGTGCTGAACGCGCACCAGTTCCAGCCCAAAAATAGTGCAGAGCGCTTACTGTCGCCTCATGTGAGTGCACAAAAACCGTTACTAAACCGCATTCTCAGGAGTCTTCATTCAACCCATGCCCTGAAAACCGGGGGAGACGCTGTCCGGAAGCCCTATGGCATGATCCATGCAATCTTGCATGCAACAGATACTCAAGGAATCCAGAAGGCCCGGAGATCATGCAGATCGAACTCTACAACGTCAGCAAGCGGTTCGGCGACATCACAGCGAACGACGGCGTTTCCCTGGAGATACGCAAGGGCGAGGTGATCGCCCTGCTTGGTGAGAACGGGGCCGGCAAGAGCACCCTGATGAAAATGCTCTTCGGCCTCTATCCGCCGGACGACGGCGCCATACTCGTCGACGGACGGGAAACCAGCGTCAGCTCACCCCAGAAGGCCATGTCGCTGGGCATTGGCATGGTGTTCCAGCAGTTCAACCTGATTCCGGCCCTGTCGGTGCTGGACAATCTGCTGCTGGCCTATCCCCGTGCGCCCTTCTGGACGTTTCGACACCTGTTCGACACGTCCACTTCACACGCTGGTCAGATCCTCGACTACCTGCATGAGCTGGCACCGGGACTGGACCCGCACACGCTGGTCCGCGACCTGTCGGTAGGACAGCGACAGCTGCTGGAACTGATCAAGGTGCTGAACCTGAATGCCCAGGTGCTGATCCTGGACGAGCCGACCTCGGTGCTGCCTCCCCAGGAGGCGGAGCGGCTTTGGGGGATGATCCGCAAACTGGCTGAGGGCGGCCGCAGCGTGGTCCTGATCACCCACAAGATGGAAGATGTCATGGCCTGTGCCGACCGGGTGGTGGTCATGCGCAACGGCAAGCTGATCAACACCCTTGAGCGGGAGGAGTGTACCGAAGACTCCCTGGTCCAGATGATGATGGGTGAACGCCTCGACCGCGAGCCGGTGACCACGCCGTCCCATGATTCCCTGACCGCGCGACCGGCAAAGGTACTGATTCGCGACCTGACCGCCAACCAGGGATTGCAGTCGATCAGGGACATCAATCTGGAACTCAGGCCGGGGGAGATCCTCGGCATCGCTGGTGTGTCCGGCAACGGCCAGCATCTGCTGGCGGATGCCCTGGTGGGACTGGCCCAATTGTCGGCCGGAGAGGTCATCGTAGATGGGGTCACCCTGCAATCCGCTTCCCGCGGTCCCGCCAGTTCCGGCCAGGTGTCCTATATACCGGAGCAACCGGCGGTCAACGCCGTCGCCGACGACCTGTCGCTTACCGTGAATGTGGCCCTTAGCCACTTCCGCGACCTGTCATTTTTTCCCCGGTGGGCCCCGGAAAAAGCAATCACCGAATCCATTCTCGACCACTACCAGGTCCGACCGCCCAACCCGGCCCTCAAGGCCGGGCAGCTGTCCGGCGGCAACCTCCAGAAACTGGTGGTGGGGCGCGAACTGAAGGACGAAAAGGACCTGATCGTCGCCGCCTACCCCACTATGGGGCTGGACGCGGGTGCCGCCCATGACATCTATCAGGCACTGTTCCGCAAGGCGGCCGAGGGAGCCGCGATCCTCTGGATTTCCGAGGACCTGGATGACCTGATGGAGTACGCCCATCGCATTGCGGTGCTCCGGGGCGGCGAGATCGCGGGCATCTTTGACCCCCGGGAAGCCGACCGTTACGACATTGGCCGGGCCATGACCTCCCACCAGACCGACGGAAGTCCGGCCATACCGGATACCGTTGCCGCCTCCCAACCCCGGACCGGAGTATCACAATGAGCCAGACAACCACCGTTGCCGCCGGCCACTCCACCGGACTGAAACGATGGCTCAACGGCCCCTGGACGCCAGCGGCCATCATGGTGCTGGCTTTCGTACTTGCGTCGATGGCGTTTTTCGCCATCAACGGCCGGGAACCCGTCGCCCTGTTTATTGAAATGGTCCGGGGTGGGTTTGGCGACAGCTACTCCTTCAGCGAGACCCTGGTCAAGACGGCTCCGATCCTGCTGACCGCCCTGGCCATTGCCCTGCCAGCACGGCTGGGGCTGATCAGTGTGGGCGCCGAGGGCCAACTCTATCTCGGTGCCCTTTTCGGCACGGGCACCGTGCTGCTGGCCTTTGATCAGCCCGGCTGGTTACTGATGCCACTGATGCTCGCCGGCGCCATGGTCGGCGGTGCCGTGTGGGGGATTGTCCCGGCGCTTCTCAAAACCCGGCTGGGAGTCAACGAAACCATCTCCACGTTACTGCTCAACTACGTGGGCATCCTGATGGTCAGCTTCGTGGTCCACGGCCCCTGGAAGAACCCGGACTCCCTGGGCTGGCCAGCGACGGTGGAGTTTCCCGAAGGCGCCATCCTGCCCACGTTCTTCGATACCCGGGTCCATATGGGGCTGGTGTTCGGCATTGTGGCGGCGGTGATCCTGCACGTGCTGGTAACCCGCAGTCGCTGGGGTCTGGGCCTTCAGGTGAGCCGCAGCAATCCGCGGGTCGGTGCCACCGCCGGCATCTCCTATGAGAAGAACGTGCTGCTCGTGATGGCCATTGGCGGGCTGCTGGCAGGCCTGGCCGGCATCGCCGAAGCCTCGGTCATCCAGAACCGGCTCCAGGACGGCCTCGCCACAGGCTACGGCCTGACCGGATTCCTGGTGGCCTGGCTGTCGGGGCAGCATTTCCTGCGCATCATTCCGCTATCCATCCTGATGGGCGGGCTGATGGCATCGGCGGATTCACTGCAGCTCTATGCCCAGCTACCGAAAGCCAGCGCCGATATCCTCCAGGCCGTGCTGTTCATTATCGTGCTCGCCGTAGGCGGACTCTGGCGCCGGAGGACGACGGCATGACCCACCCTCAATACCTCGTTGACCGGCATAGGATTCCGACATGGAAATGATCATCACCGAAGTCCTGTCCCTGCTGTTTGCTGCCCTGCGAAGCGCCACCCCGGTGCTGGCTGTGGTGCTGGGGGAAATCATGACCCAGCGCAGCGGCGTGATTAACCTGGGCGTCGAGGGCCAGATGCTGATGGGCGCCATGACCGGCTTTGCGGTCACCGCCATCACCGGTGACCCCAGGCTGGGTGTGCTGGCCGCCTGTGGTGCCGGCATGTTGCTGTCACTGGTGCACGCGGCGCTGGTACTGGGCTGTCGCGCCAATCAGATCGCCAGCGGCATTGCCATAATGATCCTGGGGGGTGGCCTGAGCGCCTACTATGGCATCCCCTTCGTGGGCGAAAAGATCAACAGCTTTGACAGCTTCGGGGATTCTGGCATCGGCAGCCTTCCGCTGATCGGACGCTTCCTCGGGGCCACCACGCCCACCGTGCTGCTTACGCTGGTCAGCATTCCGGTGATCTCCCTGTTTCTTTACCGCACCCGCAGCGGGCTGCACTGGCGCTCCGTCGGCGAATCGTCCGATATCACCCGCAACCTGGGCCACAGCCCGGTGCCTTACCAATTCGCGGCCATTGTCTTTGGCGGACTCATGTCCGGATTCGCCGGCGCCGCCCTCGCCGTGGATTACACATCCAACTGGGTCGAGCACATGACCGCTGGACGCGGCCTGGTAGCGGTAGGTCTGGTGATCGTCGCCCGCTGGAACCCCTGGTATGCCCTGCCGGCTGCCCTGCTGTTCGGCGTTTCGGAGGCCCTCAACCTTCGCCTGCAATCCTGGGGTGTCGATATCTCCCAGTACCTGCTTGCCACCCTGCCCTACCTGATTCCCCTGGTGGTGCTGATGCTCAGCTTCCGGGGACTCAGGGCCGGGGGAGGCGGCATGCCCATGGGCCTTAAGGCCGTGTTCAAAAGCAGCTGACCGTGAACCCGGCATGCACGCACAACCCACTGACGCACATCACAAAACGGAGCAATACCCATGAAAAGACCACTCAGCATTCTGCTCGCATCAACGTTGCTGGCCACCAGCATCTCCGCCATGGCCGAAACCAGAGTCGGCTTCGTCTACGTGGGCCCCAAGTCCGACTATGGCTATAACTACGCCCAGGATCAGGGGCGCCTCTATCTCGAGGAAAACCTGGATGACGTCGAAACCGTCTATTTCGAGAACATTCCCGAGAACGCCGATGTGCAGCGGGTCATGGAACGCATGATCCGCTCCGGCGTGGACATCGTTTTCCCCACCAGCTACGGCTATCTTGACCATGCTCTGAAGGTGGCGGAGAAATACCCGGACGTGCACTTCGCCCATTCCGGCGGGCTCAAGACCTCCGACAACCTGATGACCTACTTTGCCGAGATCGACCAGGCCATGTACCTGGCCGGTATCACTGCCGGGATGACCACCGAAACCAACCAGCTGGGTTTCATTGCCGCCCACCCGATTCCGCAGGTGCTGCGCAACATCAACGCCTTTACCCGCGGCGCCCGCAGCGTCAACCCGGAGGTGACCACCTCGGTGATCTGGACCTCGGGCTGGTCCGATCCCAGCAAGGAATCGGAAGCGGCGGAAGCGCTGATCGATGATGGTGCCGATGTGCTGACCGGGCATGTGGATTCCCCAATCAATTACGTACAGGTGGCGGAAGAGCGCGGTGTCTACTCCGTGGGCTACCACGCCGATGCCAGCAAGTTTGCCCCGGAAGGCTGGCTGGTAGGTGCGGTCTGGAACTGGGGACCGATGATGGTTGATATCGTCGAGTCCATCGAAGATGGCACCTGGGAGCCAGAGCACCTGCGGGGTGATCTGCTGACCGAAGCCACCATGCTCAGCGATTTCGGTAGCGCGGTCAGCGATGAAACCATTGCGGAAGTTGAAGATCGCCGGAAACTGATCATGGACGAGGAATTCCAGGTATGGGCGGGCCCCATCATTGCCCAGGACGGCACCGTGCTGGTCGAGGAAGGCGACACCATGACGCTGGAAGAAACCGAGAAGATGGACTTCCTGGTTGAAGGCGTTGAAGGTCGTCTGCCGTGAGCACCGGCAGTCTCTCAATCAGCCACACACGGCCGTATACCTGGCCGTGTGATGGCCCGGTGCCACCGGAAAGGGTGGCACTGGTCATCATCGACATGCAGAAGGACTTCTGTGCTCCGGGCGGGTATATCGACGCTCAGGGCGTTGACCTGAGTGCTGCCCGGGCCACCATCGCCCCCATTCGCAAGGTACTGGACGCGGCAAGGGCCGTGCCGTCGATACAGGTCATCCATACCCGGGAAGGTCACCGGCCCGAGCTGGTGGACCTGCCCTTCAACAAACGCTGGCGCAGTGAGCAGGTCTGCCCGGGTATCGGCAATCCCGGTCCTCTGGGCAGGATCCTGGTGCGCGGAGAACCGGGCTGGGAAATCATCCCGGAACTGGAACCGGCGCCGGGGGAGATTGTGATCGACAAACCCGGCAAGGGGGCCTTCTACGCCACCGACCTGGACCACATCGTGCGCCTGCGCGGCATTACCCACCTCATCATCGCCGGGCTCACCACGGACGTCTGTGTCCATACCACCATTCGCGAGGCCAATGACCGGGGCCTGGAGACCCTGCTGTTGAGGGATGGCACCGCCGCCACCGAAACCCGGCACCGCGATGCCACCTTCACCATGACAGAAATGCAGGGCGGCCTGTTTGGTGCCACCGGTACCTCGGACCAGGTGGCGACAGCCCTCGAAGTCCTGAGCCGTTGATAAGGAACCGCTACCATGACCATGACAACCAACACCCTCGACTCCCGGCCCTACGCTTGGCCCTATGACGACAATCTCACTCGGGCCAACACCGCCCTGGTGGTGATCGACATGCAGACCGACTTCTGCGGCAAGGGCGGCTATGTCGACAGCATGGGCTATGACCTGTCACTGACCCGGGCGCCCGTCGAGCCGATCGGCAAGCTGATTGACCGCTTCCGCGCCCTGGACATGACCGTGATCCACACCCGGGAAGGTCACCGGCCCGATCTGAGTGACCTTCCGGCCAACAAGCGCTGGAGGTCCCGGGAAATTGGCGCCGGCATCGGCGATCCCGGGCCCTGCGGCCGCATTCTGGTGAGGGGCGAGCCCGGCTGGGAAATCATCCCGGAACTGGCGCCCCGGGACGGCGAACCCATCATCGACAAGCCCGGCAAAGGCGCCTTCTACGCCACGGACCTGGAGCTGATCCTCAACGTCCGGGGCATCCGCAACCTGATCCTCACCGGCATCACCACCGATGTCTGTGTCCACACCACCATGCGGGAAGGCAACGACCGGGGATTCGAGTGTCTGCTGGTGGAGGATTGCTGCGGCGCCACTGACCGCTCAAACCATGACCACGCCATCAAGATGATCCAGATGCAGGGTGGAGTATTCGGGGCAATCAGCACCTCCAACGCCCTGCTTTCGCGGCTGGAGGTCCTGTGACGAAACATAGCGTCCACTACCAGCTGACGCCGGAGGCCGTTGCCCGCATTCCGGAACAGGACTGGCAGGACTTTCGCCCCGGTGTTTCCCTGTACCCCCTGCATGGCGAACCGCCAGGGCCGCAAAGCTCCGCACTGCTGCGTTACCAGCCCGGCGCCCGGGTTCCGGCGCACACCCACCTGGGCGTCGAACACATCCTGGTCATTCAGGGCAGTCAGGAGGACGAGTTCGGGCATTATCCGACCGGAACACTCCTGGTCAGTCCGAAGGGATCTTCCCACGCGGTGGCGAGTGCGGAAGGCTGCGTCGTTCTGGCTGTCTGGGGTGAAGGGATCGAGGTCATCTGAGTCATCGTGACAAAACCCCATTCAGATCCGGAGACAACCGGTAAATCCGGCACAGCGGTACCGGCAAAATCCAGGCCTATGCTTCGGTCGCAACGCATACTGATCTATGTCAACGCGATAGCACGCTATGGCTCCATCCGAAAGGCGGCCGACTCGCTGCACATGGCCTCCTCGGCACTGAATCGACGCATTCTGGACCTGGAAGAAGAGATTGGCACGTCATTGTTTGAACGTCTGCCGCGAGGTGTGCGTCTGACGGCGGCAGGCGAGATATATCTCAATTATGTGCGTCGGGTGCTCGCCGACACAGAGCTCGTCAGCTCACAGATCGAACGCCTGCGAGGTCTGGTGCGCGGGCACGTCAAGGTTGCGGCTACCGAATCGGTGGCCGGGAATCTGCTGCCAGATGCTGTCGCGACGTTTCGGGCTGATCATCCGGGGGTCTATTTCAATATCACCATAGTGGCCGCAGAAAAGCTGGTGGACATGATCACCTCCGATACGGTGGATCTGATTCTGACTCACGAACTCTACAATCGTGACGATGTCATTGTGTTAGCCAGTGTGCCGCAACCCTTTTGTGCCGTCGTCAGAAAGAACCATCCTCTTGCGCAGAAGAACAATCTGCGATTGCGGGACTGTCTGCCATATCCCGTGGCGCTGGGTGACGAGACCATGGCCGGGCGGGCCTTCATTGATCGGGCTTTACAAAAGGCCTCCTTCACCCTGGAACCTGTGCTGGTGTCCAACTCCATCAAGGTCATGCGCTCATTTGCCCGGCTCAGCGCAGGCATCTATTTCCAGTTCGGAATAGGGACCGTGGCCGACAATTCGGACATGGTCGCCATCCCTCTTACCGACCGGGTCCTTACTCAGGGTAAGTTGCACCTGGCGATGCGCCGCGGCCGTGTTCTTCCGGTCGCTTCAGCCGCTTTCTACGAACACCTGGCTGGCCGCCTGCAGACGATCTGACGCCCTTCTGTAACCTCCGTTCTCATTAACTTCCCCCGCTCTTTCACCGGGCGCCGGACGCATCCGGCTTATCCTGAGCGCGCTGTTTTTGGCATCGCTGCGAGCGGAATTTGACGCTTGTCGCGATCAGGGGGCCTTCCTAGTATGGCGTTACCGTTTTCAGACTTGGAAGGAAGAAACGTTATGTCCCGTTCCAGATGGCTTTTGGCCGTGGGTGCACTCCTCGTCAGTGCCTCTCTGTCCGTTCAGGCGGCGGAGGAGGTCACCGTTCGCCTGAAGTGGTTTAACCAGGCGCAGTTTGCAGGCTTTTACGTAGCCAGCGAGAAAGGCTTCTACGAAGACGCCGGACTGGATGTCTCGATTCAACCGGGCGGACCGAACTTCCCTGCCATTCAGATGGTGGCGGGCGGTGACGAACAGTTCGGTGTCACCAGCGCCGACCAGATTCTGACCGCGCGCAGCAAAGGCGTGCCCATTGTCGCGCTGGCCGTACTGTACCGGAAAAGCCCGTTTGTCCTGTTTGCCCTGGAATCCAGTGGTATTGAGTCCCCGGAGGATTTCGCAGGCAAGAACATAGGCGTGAAAATCGGCGGCAATGAAGAACTGGTCTATCGTGCGGTGCTTCAGAAAACCGGCATTTCAAGCGATCAGCTGTCGGAAACGCCGGTCAAGTTTGACATGACGCCGCTGCTGAATGGCCAGCTCGACGTCTGGCCGGGGTACGTCATCAATGAAGTCCTCAGCGCCAAGGAGAAAGGATTTGATGTGAATATCATCTGGCCTTCCGATTATGGCATTGACCTTTACGCCGACACCCTGTTTACCACGGAAGACATGATCAGAGAGAACCCGGACCAGGTGAAGCGCTTTGTCGCAGCCACCTTGAAGGGATGGGACGACGCCGTGGCCAATCCGGAGGATGCCGCTGAGATTACCGTGAATCAGGCCAAGCGGCTCGAATACGATCACGAACTGGCGATGATGAAGGACAGCATCCCCCTGCTTGCACCCGATGACCAGCCCATCGGCAGCATGGACCAGGACCGGTGGCACGAGCTGCACGACTTTCTGCTCGAAGGCGGCTTTATCGACGAGGAAATGGACCTGGGCGACGCTTATACCACGGAGTTTCTTCCAGAATGAGTACCATGTCGACACCAGTCTCCGGGGCTGAGTGCGAGGCTTCCTCGCCCCGGTCTACCGGGTCTGGTCAGGCCGCGATCACCGCCAGTGACCTCTGTATTGGCTACGGCGATCTCTCCGTAATCGACAACGTCAGTTTTCGGATAGACCAGCGGGAATTCGTGTCCTTGCTTGGCCCCAGTGGGTGCGGGAAGTCGACGCTCCTGCGTGCGATTGCCGGGCTTCTGACACCGACGAGTGGCAGTCTCCAGCTACAGAACAGCGCCAGTGAGGGGACAGAAAGCAGCCCCAGGGTTGGACTCATGTTCCAGAAACCCCTGTTATTGCCCTGGCGAACAACCCTGGAAAACGTACTGCTGCCGGTGGAGATTGAGCTGGGTGGCAACCGGGTCAGTTCCATGGACGAGGCACGGGCTCGCCATGTGCTTTCGCTGGTACAGCTCTCCAGTTTTGCGGACGCTTACCCAAAGCAACTGTCCGGCGGTATGCAGCAGCGCGTGGCCCTGGCCCGGGCGTTGATGTCGGACCCCGACCTTCTATTGCTGGACGAGCCTTTCGGCGCTCTCGACGAGCTCACTCGCGAGACGCTCAACGAAGAGCTGCTGGAAATATGGCGCAGCAGCGATACGCGCCTGAAAACCATCGTCATGGTGACTCACTCCATCCCCGAAGCGGTGGCACTGTCCGACCGGGTGTTTGTATTCGCCGCTCGCCCGGCCAAGCTCGCGGAAATCGTACCGGTTGAGCTTGGACACCCCCGCGATCTGGAAAGCCAGGCGTTCGCCAAATCTGTCAGTTATGTGCGCCGACTGATCAGGAGTTTTTCATGAAAGTGCCATCCTCGTTCATTCCCCTGTCTTTTCTTGCGGTGACTTTGCTGGTGTGGGAGCTGGCTGTGCGCTTCCTGAACGTTCCGGCCTATTTGTTGCCGAGCCCGACGGCCATCATTGCCACGGTTGATAGCGAACTGTTCCTGCATCTTGCCGTGACCTCCGGAGAAGCATTGGCCGGCTTTTTCATCGCCAGTGTCTGTGCCTTTCTGGCTGCGCTGGCGTTCGTGCGCTCCCCCCTGCTGGAACGGGGACTCTTCCCCCTCGCCATTGCCATAAAAACCACGCCTCTGGTTGCCATAGCCCCGCTGCTGGTTTTGTGGATGGGAACCGGGTGGTGGTCAAAGATTGCAGCTGCAGGTCTGATCTGTTTCTTCCCGGTACTGGTGAATACGGTCAAAGGACTTAAAGCGGCGGATTCCGAATACTTTGAGCTCTTTTCCTCTTTCGGCGCCTCCCAGAGACAGGCATTCCGTAAACTTCGAATTCCCTTCTGCCTGCCCTACTTCTTTTCCGCCCTGAAAATCTCGTCCTCACTTGCCATTGTCGGGGCTATTGTCGGCGAGTTCGTCGGTGCCACCCACGGCCTTGGCTACGTGATCATGGTTTCCTCTTCACACCTGGATACCGACATACTTTTTTCAGCGATATTTGCCGCGGCAGCACTGGGTATCCTGCTGTTTCAGTTTATTGGCTGGCTCGAACAACGGGTTATTTTTTGGCAAACAGCAGAGACGGAATGATCTATGAGAACTTACCAGACAGGCGTTTTTCGTATTCCCATGAGTAGCCCCGGGGACATGAGTGGCTTACGCCAGATGATCGAGCAGGACGCCTTCGCCGCTGAGGACATTGTCGCTATTTTCGGAAAAACCGAGGGCAACGGCTGCGTTAACGATTTCACCAGGGAATATGCAAGCCTGGCGTTCGCCTCGGTGCTGGCTGAATACCTCGACTGTAGCCGCACTGAGATCGAGTCCAGAGTGGCGCTGGTCATGTCCGGAGGAACCGAAGGCGTCCTCAGCCCCCATGCAACCGTCTTTACCCGCAGGCCTGTCGATGCAACCGATGGTGAAGACAAGCATCTGGCCATTGGCGTGGCGCACACCCGAAAATTCCTGCCAGAAGAACTGGGTCGTGAAACGCAGATTACCGAGACGGCCGCAGCGGTTAAAAGAGCAATGCGAGAGGCGCAAATCGAACACAATGAGGATGTCCATTTCGTGCAGATCAAGTGCCCGTTGCTGACCAGCGAGCGTATTGCGGCAGCCCAGACCCGGGGAGAAACCACGGTTACCGGGGCCACCTATGCCTCCATGGCCTACTCGCGGGCTGCCTCGGCGTTAGGTGTTGCGGTTGGTCTTGGCGAGATCGACAGCGCCTCAGCCTGCCAGGCGCTGCTGTCAGACTGGACAAGATACTCCGGAGTGGCATCCACCTCGGCCGGAATAGAGCTGGATTACAGTGCCGTTGTCGTACTGGGCAATTCCAGGCAGGTAGCCGGCGACCACATCATCGGCCACGCGGTCATGGAAGACGCACTTGATCTGGGCAGCGTGCTCAGGGCCTTTTCCGAGGTTGGCATCGATGCCCGGTCAGGGCTTACTGACCCCGCTACCCGTGACTCGGTGAATGTGTTCGCAAAGGCTGAATCATCACCCGACGGACTCATCCGCGGGGAGCGTCACGTAATGCTCGATGACTCCGACATTAACGCCACGCGTCATGCCCGCGCGGCGGTCGGGGGGCTGGTTGCGTCGGTGGCGGGCACTGGCGCCGTTTATGTCTCCGGGGGCGCAGAACATCAGGGGCCTCCAGGAGGCGGCCCCGTGGCGGTCATTGCCAGACATCCCAAACGTGGCCGGGTATAGGGCTATGAACGACCTTACCATCAATGCCCCCGAGTCCGTCGCCAGTGTCCGCAGGGCCTTCGAGACCTATGAAAAGGCGCTGGTCAACAATGACCTGGACACACTCGACAGCTACTTCTGGAGGTCGGACTTCACGGTGCGCTTCGGGGTGGCCGAGAACCTCTACGGTGCCGAGGCCATCCAGGCCTACCGCCGACAGTGCCGCCCCGTTGGTCCGGGCCGCACGCTCCATGGCACGGTGGTGACCACCTTTGGTGATTCATTCGCCACAGTCAGTACACAGTTCCGGGATGGCGAGACAGACCAGCGGGGCCGTCAGATGCAGACCTGGGTCCGCTTCGCCGGTGGCTGGAAGGTGGTGGCCGCCCATGTCAGCGTAATGCGACAGGGCTCGGAGCCGGGCTCACCTCCATAAGGGACTCGCGGGAACACAGTCGAAATTCTCTGCGGTAGATGGTCTAATGCCTGTGCATTTTGCCGCTATCAAGGAGTCCCGCGTGGAGACAAAGTACTCAGAGCATCCGTCCATGTTCCGGAACAATCCCCTGGGGTTCATCCTGGCCATCCTGCTGATCCCGGTGGCCGTCGGGATTCTGATCCTGCTGTGGTGGTTCCTGCAGTGCAAGTCCACCAAACTCGAGTTCGCGGGTAACGACCTGGTCCTGGAGAAAGGGCTGCTCAGCAAGGAGCGTATGGAGCTGGACGTACGGCGGATTCGCTCGGTGAACGTCTACCAGTCGTTTTTCAATCGCATCTTTGGCGTTGGCAAGATTTCCATCTACACCGCCGGCGACAGCCCGGAAATCGAAGTGGCCGGCCTGCCTGATCCCCATGAGCTGAGAACTCTGATCAAGGCACAGCAAGGGGCGGGTGCCTCGCAATAGATTAACGAATTAACCAGATGGGACACTCACCATGGCGGGCGATAACGACTCGAAAGACAAGAAGGAAGCCAGAACCCTGGCCATCGTTCTGCTTGGCCTGATGGTGACACTGGCCGGTGCCGCATTGCTGGCCATGCCCCTGCTGGCCGAGTTCAACGAAGCCTATCTGGCGTCCGGCGTAGGCCTGAAGGAGGCTGCCATCATCGCCTTCTTCACCACCATTGTGGTGCTGATCATCTTCGCCATCGCCGCCGGCGATGGCCTGATCGGCGAGCTGCAGTTCATGCTGCTGGGTTTCTTCGCGTTCTTTGTGGTGCTGTGGTTGCTGATTGCCTGGATTTTCTGAGCCCCCGCCACAATCCACAACCTCGTCACGCCTCGTCGTCCGCACCCCGGTGGTCATAGGTGGCATTCAGCCGTGACGCCAGGTACTCCGCGCAGGTAACCGGCTCGTATTTCGGCGTCTCATCCTTCACGATCTCCCGCGGATCCACCACCGAATCCGGGTTCACTTCCAGGAAGAAGGCGATGGAGTAGCGCTCCTTCGCCGGTGGCCGCACCCGGTGGGGGGTGGACACGTAGGTATCGTTGCTCCAGCGCATCAGGCAGTCGCCGATATTGCACACGAAGGCCCCCGGCACATGGGGCGCCTGTATCCACTCCCCCTGGCGGTTCAGCACTTCCAGCCCCGCCACTTCGTCCGTCGCCAGGATGGTGACGTTGCCATAGTCGCTGTGGGTTCCGGCGGCGCCGTCCTCCCGGTCGAGCTTGCCTGCACTGGGCGGGTACCGCAGCATGCGCAGAGTGGCGATGGGCAGGGTCAAGTGACCCGCGAAAAAATCCTCCTCCAGCCCCAGGTCCAGGCTGAAACCCCGGTGGATGGTCCGTCCCAGCTCCAGGCAGTGGTTGAAGTAGTCCAGCGCCTGCTGGCGCCAGCCGTTGATGGGCGGCCAGAAGTTCACGCCCCGGAAGGGCTTGCCCGCCAGCACGTCCGGGTGATCCGCCGGGAAGTCGGTGCCGATATTGAACGCCTCCTTCATGTCAGCCCCGGACTCCGGGTTCAGCTTCTCGTCCGCCATGGCCACGTAGCCCCGGTTATGGGGTGAGCGCTTGATGGACAGGGGTTTCTTGTCCTCCGCCGGTAACGCAAACAGCTGCTTCGCCAGGTCAAAGGCGCCCTGGCAGACCTCATCCGGAATGCCGTGGTCGGTGGCATAGAAAAAGCCCACCTCGCGGCAGGCCCGGCCCAGCTCGGCGGCGGTGGCCCGGCGTTCAACCGGGTCGTCGCTATGCAGGCCGGTCAGGGAAATAATGGGAAGTGATGACATGGTTTTACTCCGGAATGGTCTTGGGTTCAGATCATTGTGATGCGGGTATGGGAAAGGTTGCGGCAGGCCTCGTGCAGGGCCAGACCCTGTTGCTGGGCGTCGGCGATCACCCTGGTGCCGTTCACCAGCATGGCATTGCCGTTATCGATCAGCCGGCGGCCATCCACCCAGACCCCGGCCACGTTGGTCGTACCGGCGGCAAACACCAGGTTCCACAGCAGGTTGCCACCCTGTTCATCGATACTCACCGGGGTCAGGTTGGGGGTTTCCAGGTCCAGCAATAACAGGTCCGCCTTCTTGCCCACCTCCAGCGAGCCGATCTCATGGTCCAGCCCCAGGGCTTTCGCACCATTGATGGTCGCCATGCGCAGGATCTGGTCGGCGGGGAGGGCGGTGGCGTCCAGCCGGGTGGCCTTCTGGATCAGGGAGGCGAACTTCATCTCCTCAAACAGGCTCAGGCTGTTGTTGCACACCGGCCCGTCCGTACCCAGGCCCACGGTGACGCCGGCGGCCAGCATCTCCGGCACCGGGGCCACCCCACTGGCCAGCTTGGCGTTGCTCACCGGGCAGTGGGCGATGCGGGTGCCCGTGTCCGCCACCCGGGCAATCTCCTCGCTATTGAGCCAGACACAATGGGCCAGCAGGGTACGCTCCCCGAGGACGCCGTAATGGTCCAGCATGGCCAGGGACCGTCGCCCCAGCCCGGCGGTGACTGCCTGCTCCTCTTCCTTCTGTTCGCTGCAATGGGTGTGGATGCCCACCCCAAATTCGCGACTCAGTCGGGCCGCCTCCCGGTAGGCATCCTCCGTGCAGTAGAAAAGGTGCTCCAGCCCCATCCAGACGCGGATACGGCCGTTCTGGGTCTCATGATGGCTATGGATCAGCCGGCGGTTCTCCTCCCGGGTGGCGAAGAAATCCTTGCCGGGGCGGTCGGCCACGTAGGGCGCCAGCTGCACCCACAGGCCCAGCTCGGCGGCGGCATCCGCACACCGGTCCATGTAGCGGAACATGTCCATCACGCAGGTGGTGCCGGACTGCAGCGCCTCCAGGTAGCACAGGCGGGCCGAATGATAGGCGAAGGTCTCGGTCATGGCCCGATGCTCCAATTGGTACCAGGGCAGCCATTCCATCAGTGGCATGTTCTCGGTCACGCCCCGCATCAGGCTGGAATGGGAGTGGCAGTCGATCAGCCCCGGCAGCAGGGCGTGGCCCCGCCCGTCGATAACCTCACAGCCTTCGGGCACAGTGACCGCCCGATGATCCCCCACCTGGGTAATCACACCATCCTGCACCACCAGGGTGCCGTCCGGAATGACCCGATCATGGGGATCGACCGTGAAAATCGCGGCATGACGAATCGCAAAACCGGGCATGGGTACTCCTGCAACTTCCTGACCATATGATCAGCTTTTTAAGCAATCACTATGCCACCGCCATTCACCGGCCAGGCCCCTGATGCCGACGCCCGCCAATGAGGCCGCCACCAGGCTACGATGCACCGTTAACGATCACCCGCCCACTCAGCGCACCACGACCCTCCAGCTTACCTGACCGTATGCTCATCATTTTCAGGCGGATAACAAAACGTCAACAATTCGTGGCATGCATCGTGCAAAACCGCTGTAAACACCCATTGCCCCCAAATCCCCGCCAGCCAGGGGTTATCAAAGGAGGATGCATGAACACCGCGACATTCAGGCCAAGGCCGGCCAAGGCCCCTTCCGTCTTCTGCGACGACCTGGCCATGACCCTGACCGCCCGCCGGGATGCCCTTATCGGGTCCCCCAATACCGTCGACGGACGCCAACCGCTCGCCTGGGAGGAACTGGTCGAATGGCTCCGGTTCCAGTGCTGGTACCGGCGGGAGGAGACGGACATCATCGATTCCTGGCTTGACCACGTGCCGCGGCCCGATATGCTCGCCGCCCTGCGCAGACAGCTGGCCGAGGCGGGGCGTCACCATCGGCGGTTGCTCGCCCACCTGGACACCCTGGGCACCTCAATGGCGGACTGGTCGCCGGAACCGGAGTGGATGAACTGGGCCAGCGAATTCTACGCCAGTGGTTCGGATACCCCGGAGCGGATCATTGCCCATAACCTGGCCGGTGCACCGGGTGCCATGGAGATGCCCGGCGGACTGATGCCACGACTGTCCGAAGATACCCATGCGGTGCTGGAGCAACTGCGCCCGGACAGCGGGTTGCACGCTACCCTGGGTCACATGGTGGTGAACTGGTACGCCACGACCCTGGAAACCCAGGCCCGGACCCATGCCAGGGTCATGCGCGCCTTCGAACGGGAGCAGAAGGGCCGGCTGGCACTGGACCGTCGTATTCGCGCCATTCGTCAGCGGTCGGCGGCCAATGATGCTGCCATGGACTCAACGGCGTGACCGGGAATGTCAGCGGGGAAGCATCGGCATAATGGCGCAGCCCAGTATTACTTCGTCACAGTTGTTACCCGGCCCCTGGCGGTCCACCACCAGGTAGTCGGCATCCGCTTCCAGGGGGAGTAACGGCGCGTGCCAGGTGCCGGCGCGGTAGCTCAGGCCCTGGTCGCCCCGGGCCAGGAACACCCGGATGGCGGATTCGTCGAATTCCCCCGGCGGCGCCACCACCGCCAGGAAGGGCTGGTTGTTGAGGGGCACAAATGCCTGGCTGCCCAGGGGGTGGCGCTCCATCAGGGTGATCAGCAGAGGTTCCAGGGGCTGCCCCCGGAAGATCGACAGGATGGCCCGGGGATCATCGCCCAGCAGCTCCACACCGGCCAGGGCGTGGAACCGTTCGGTGCGGCCCTGGTTGATAAGGAACGCGTCGGCACCATCGGTATCGATCACCTCACCAAAGCGGGCGAACGCCTCCCGGGTCAGGGGCTCCGCGAAGATCTCCCGGGGCATGGTCATGACACCGGCTTCCCGAACAGTCGTACCCGGCTGACACCGCCATCCGGAATCATGTTGAAGCGGATATGGGTGATCGGCCCCAAGTCGTTCAGCTCACTGAATTCGTGGATGCTGTCCGCGGTCAGCGGCTGCTCCTCCATCAGTGTGTGCCAGAACATGCTCTGGGTGATCAGGGACTGGGGTGTCGCCGCGCCCTCCTGGACACAGGCGGCCTGGATTGAGCAGCCAGCCGGGAAATTGCCCTTGAAGTGAGCGGTGTCCACCTCGATACGCTCGGCAATACCCTTGTGGCCCAGGGCCAGGATGCACCAGTCGTTGCCCGGTTCACGGCGGCGGCGGGTTTCCCAGCCGTCGCCCATGTTGATCCCCCGGCCCGGGCGCAGCAGCTTGCGGGGCTCGCCGTAGTGGGCGTCGCTCCAGGCCTGGTCCACCTGGTCGGCGCCGTATTCCAGGGCCAGCAGGTTCAGGGACTCACTTGCTGCCAGGGCGGACCAGTCACAGAACGGCTTGCCGTACACCCGCAGCCGGGCCAGGCCGCCATCCGGGAAAATCTGCACCCGCACATGGGTGAAGGGCTGGTCGGAGGCGATCCCGCAGAAACGGTGGTCGTTGCCCTTCAGTTCCGTGGCCGGCACCAGTGGCTGCCAGTCGCTGTTTTCGTCCGGCTCCCCAGCCGGGCTGAAGCAGGCCTCCAGGGACGCCGCCGGGGGAAAGTTGCCGGTGAAGAAGCTGGTATCGAAATCCACCCCCATCAGCACGCCAGGAATCGCCAGGCGCACGATGCACCAGTCGTGGCCGGTGGTGCGTCGACGGCGAGTTTCCCAGCCGTCCATCCACTTGCCGTGGTCGTCGTAGCGGTCCGGGTAGAACACCGGCTGCTCCGGGTTCAGCATACGGTCCCGGGGGCCGAAGAATTCGTCGGTCACCTGGACCACTTCCGCGCCCAGGCTGCCATCCGCCAGGTTCAGGCCCTGGCGGGTAAAGTCGGGCCCCTCGACTATGGGGGCCACTACGGCATCAGTCATTCGTTGTCTCCGGGGTGATAGGGGTGCACCTGTTTCCAGTGGCGGGCGATATCGATTCGCCGGCACACCCACACCTGCTCATGCTGTTGAATATGGTCGAGGAAACGCTGAAGTGCACGGAAGCGACCGGGACGGCCGATTACGCGGCAGTGAAGACCCACTGACATCATTTTCGGGGATTCCGCGCCTTCCTCGTAAAGCACATCAAAACTGTCCTTCAGGTACTGGAAGAACTGCTCACCAGAATTGAATCCCTGGGGCGCGCAGAAACGCATGTCGTTGGCTTCCAGGGTATAGGGCACGACGAGGTGCGGTTCCTCGGCGCCGTCGCGGGTGGTCACCGTGGTCCAGAACGGCAGGTCGTCGCCGTAGTAGTCACTGTCGTATTCGAAACCGCCCTGCTCCACCACCAGGCGTCGGGTGTTGGGGCTGTCGCGACCGGTGTACCAGCCCAGCGGCGGCGCGCCGGTGAGCTGGGTGTGCTGTTCAATGGCCAGTTCCATGTAGCGGCGCTCTTCCGACTCGCTCATGTCCTGGTAGTGGATCCAGCGCATGCCGTGGCAGGCAATCTCGTGACCGTCGTCGATAAAGGCCTTCACCGCCTCCGGGTTGCGGGCCATGGCCATGGTGACGCCGAAGATGGTCAGCGGCAGTTTCCGCTTGCGGAACTCCTTCAGGATGCGCCAGACCCCGGCCCGGGAGCCGTATTCGTACAACGACTCCATGCTCATGTGCCGGTCGCGATAGGCCTCGGCACCAATAATGTCTGAGAGAAAGGTCTCGGAGTGCTCGTCACCGTGCAGCACACAGTTCTCGCCGCCTTCCTCGTAGTTCAGCACAAACTGGACGGCGACGCGGGCGTTACCGGGCCACCGGGCGTGGGGCGGATGTTCGCCGTAGCCCCGCATGTCCCGTGGATACTGCGTGTCTGATGGAAAGGCGTCGGATTCATTCATTGCGGTTTCTCAAGGCCGCACCCCCGCAGGATCACATCGGTGAGAAAGTCGGCGGCGTGGTCAAAATCGCGCTGCTCGTACTCCGCCTTGTTCTCCACCATCAGGATCTGCACCTAGAAGTCGGCATAATGTTGTGTGGATGACCAGATCAGGAAAATCAGTTGCACCGGGTCCACCTCCGCCATGCGGCCTTCGTCGATCCAGTGCTGGATCACCTCGGCCCGTCCGCGAACCCATTCCCGCATGTTGGTGCGCAGGTGGTCCATCAGGAACGGCGCGCCCTGGATAATCTCCATGGCGAACAGCCGCGAGGCCAGCGGGTAGCGGCGGGACATCTCCACCTTGGTGCGAATAAAAGTGGACAGTGCCTCCGCCGGATCGTCCTCCGGCCGGATGTCCGAGAACACCTTGTTCCAGCGCCCGAGGATGTCGTCGAACATGGCGCTGTACATGCGCTTCTTGTTGCTGAAGTAGTAGAGCACGTTGGACTTCGGCAACCCCGCCCGCTCGGCGATGTTCTGGATGGTGGCTCCCTTGTAGCCGTGCTGGGCGAACTCTTCCTCGGCCGCTATCAGGATCTTTTCCCGATTCCGTTCCCGTATGCGCCCTGGCCGGTACTTGCGGCCATTGCCGGCTTTCAGGTCCTTGCCGTTCACCGGCGCCTCTGCAACTGGGTTGTTGGTCATTCGCGTCTCACTTGTTGTCCATGTGTTCAGGAGTCCGACAGAGCTATTCTGCCGGACTCCCGTGACGGATCAAAAGTGGAATTTCACCAGGGCACTGACGGAGCTCTGGGTATCGATCAGGGTGTCGTCCAGACCGAACTTGTTGTTCCAGTACTGGTATTCCACACCGGCATAAAGGACGCCCGGCTCACCCCAGAAGTTGCTCACGTCCAGCTTGATCTGCGGGGTGAACTGGAACTCGGACTCGTGGTCGCTGGCCGAGGTGGACCAGTCAATGTAGCCATCCACCAGGAACAGGGCCGGGCCGACATTGAAAGGCACACCCCAGGTCACTGTTGTCTGCCAGTCATCGCTGATCTCGCTGTTGTTCACATAGTAGAACGCGGTATTGAAGTAGTTGAAGCCGGGCACGTCCCAGGCCAGCCCAAAACCGGTCATGTAGTTGTTGGCCTCAGTGCCACCACCGAATTCGTACTGCCCCGCCAGCACTACGTCCTTGACCGGGCCAAAGGACAGGTCCTGTCCCGTCAGCCAGCTACCACTGAGGGTAGGTGCGAATTCGCCATAGACTTCATCCGTGCCTTCCAGGTCACCCTGGGGCTGGTCACGGTCGATGAAGAAGAAAGTGCCGCCCCAGTCATGGGCCGTCACATTCTCGAAGGTGAAATAAGTGGCTTCATACTCCATGCCGCCATCACCGCCGGCGTCGAATTCGACACCCTGGTACTGATTGCTGTGGAGGATGGAGATGCTGGACCCGCCGAAGAACTTCTCGGCATGGGCCGCGGGTGCGAAGGAAGCGGCAGCCACGCAGCCGGCGATCAGTGTCTTACGAAATGCATTCATGGTAATACCTCTGTGGTTACAGTCTCTCGGATTACGTTCTTTTTTGAGCATTGTTGGCGCACGGTGGATCGTTATTTTTGGAAGCTCCCTGCTCGGCTCCTAACGGCCAGGCCGATACGGCTGGCCAAGGGAAAGTGGTGTATTCAATCGGGTTCGGGCCGGATTCCAGGACAGCAGCACCAGCATCAGGATGGTGACCACATAGGGCAGCATCGCCAGCAGCTCGGTGGAACTCTTCCAGCCCAGCCCCTGGAGCACCAGGTGCAGGATGCTGGCGGCACCGAACAGGTAGGCCCCCAGCACCACCCGCTCCGGGCGCCAGGTGGCGAACACCACCAGGGCCAGGGCAATCCAGCCACGGCCGGCGGTCATGTTCTCGGTCCACAGCGGGGTATAGGCCAGGGACAGGTAGGCGCCGGCCAACCCTGCCATGCCGCCGCCGAAGGCCACCGCCAGGTAGCGCACCGTCAGTACTTTCAGGCCATTGGCGTTGGCCGCGTCCGGGTCCTCACCCACGGCCCGCAGCAGCAGGCCGCCCCGGGTGTGGCGCAGGAAAAACCAGACACCGGCGAAGGCCACCAGCGACAGGTAGACCAGCGCATCCTGATCAAACAGGACCCGACCGATCACCGGGATATCGCTGAGCAGGGGGATCGCCACACGGGTAAAGCCGTCAATGGACTCACCCACGAAGCCTGCCCCGACAAAGGCACTCAGCCCGGTACCGAAGATGGTCAACGCCAGCCCGGCGGCATACTGGTTCGCCGCCAGGGTCACCGCCATGAAGGCAAACAGCAGCGACATGGCAATGCCGGCCAGGATCGCGGCGGCGACGCCTACCATCAGGCTGCCGCTGGTCAGGGTGGCCACGAATCCGGCCACCGCGCCCATCAGCATCATGCCTTCCTGGCCCAGGTTGAGGACGCCGGAGCGCTCGCAGATCAGCTCGCCCAGGGCCACCAGCAGCAGGGGCGTGCCCGCCACCACGGTGGCGGCCAGTACATTGGTCAGCAGTTCCATGTCAGGCCTCCTGGGTGGCAGCGCTGGCTGCAACGGGGGTGGATTGTCGTACCGGCTGCTTCAGGCGGAGGCGGTAGTGGATAAAGGCATCGCAGGTCAGCAGGTAGAACAGCAGCAGCCCCTGGAACAGGCCGGTGGTGGCCTTGGGCATGTTCATGGCGATCTGCAGCATCTCACCGCCAATAAAGGTCAGCGCCAGCAGGGCACTGGCGGCGATAATGCCCAGGGCGTGCATGCGCCCGAGGAACACCACGATAATGGCGGTATAGCCGTAACCCGGGGACACCTGCGGCACCAGCTGGCCGATGGGGCCGGTCACTTCCGAGGCCCCGGCCAGGCCGGCGGTGGCGCCGCCCACCAGGAAGGCGAACCAGGTCAGACGCCGGGCACCGAAGCCGGCAAAGGCGGCAGCGCGATGGTCCTGCCCCACCACATTGAGCTGGAAGCCGATAAAGCTGCGGGCGAACAGCACCCACACGGCCACGGCCGCAAGCACTCCGAAGGCCAGCCCCAGGTGCAGGCGGGTACCGGGAATGAGGTCCGGCAACAGGGCGGATTCCGCAAACATCACCGACTGGGGGAAGCCAAAGCCGTACGGGTCCTTCAGGGGACCATGAACCGTGAACAGCAGCAGGTTCAGGGCGATGTAGTTGAGCATGATGGTGGTGAGGATTTCATTGCAGTTCAGGTGGGTCTTCAGACCGGCGGCAATGGCCGACCACAGCATGCCCGCGATGACGCCCGCCACCAGCACCAGCGGCAGCACCCAGAAACCGGAGGCATCCACCAGTTGCACGGCCACCACGCTGGCGCCCAGGGCCCCCATCAGGAAGTGCCCCTCGGCGCCGATGTTCCATAGCTTGGCCCGGTAACAGACCGTCAGGCCCGCCGCACACAGCAGCAGCGGTGCCATCTTCAGGCCCAGCTCGGCCAGGCCGATCAGGTCGCTGATGGGAGTAATAAAGAAGAACCTGAGGCCTTCCACCGGGTCCTTGCCCATGGCCAGGAACAGGAAGAAGCCGGTGATCACGGTCAGCACCAGGGCAAGCACCGGGGACGTCCAGCGCATCAGGGCCGAGTCAACGGGGCGTCGCTCAAGCAGCAGCATGGGTCGCCTCCCTGTTGTCGAAACCGCCGGCCATCCATTCGCCCAGTTGTTCGATGGTCAGGTCCGCCGTTGGTGCCAGGGGCGACAGGCGGCCGTTGCAGATGGCCCCGATGCGACCACAGAGCTGGAACAGCTCGTCCAGGTCCTCGGAGATGAGCAGGATCGAGGCGCCCTCATCCCGCAGGCGTACCAGCGCTTCGTGGATCGCCACCGCCGAGCCCACATCCACGCCCCAGGTGGGGTGGGACGCCACCAGCAGCTTCGGGTTCTGGAGGGCTTCACGGCCAATAATGTATTTCTGCAGGTTGCCGCCGGACAGGCTGGCCGCGGTGCTGTCCTCACCGGTGCAGCGCACGCCGAACTGGCGGATCACCTCACGGGAGAACTCGCGAACCTTGCCGAAGCGGATCATGCCCCGATCCACCAGCCCCTGACTGGAGGCGGTCAGCAGGGCATTCTCCGCCAGGGTCATGCCCGGCACCGCCCCTCGCCCCAGACGCTCCTCCGGCACAATGGCGACGCCAAGCCTGCGACGCTGATCCGGCTTCAGGGCGCCAATGCCCACGCCGCCGAACGACAGGCTGTCCCGGGCCGAACGGATCTCTCCAGACAGTGCCTTGAGCAACTCATCCTGGCCGTTGCCCGCCACACCGGCAATGCCAACAATCTCGCCCTGATGCAGGTCGAGGTTGATGTGTTTCAGACTGGTGCCGAACGGGTCGCCGCTTTGCCAGCTCAGGTCACGAACCTCAAGCAGCACGTCGCCGGCTTCCGCAGCCGCCACCCGGGTGGAAATCGGGGTATCGTCACCCACCATCAGGCGGGCAATCTCGGCGGCGGACACCTCCGCCGGTTTGCAGTCGCCACTGACCCGACCCTGACGCAGCACCGTGGCGTTGTGACAGAGCGCCCGCACCTCCTCCAGCTTGTGGCTGATAAAGAGAATGCTGCAGCCCTCCTTCGCCAGTTGTCGCAGCGTGGCGAACAGGTCCGCCACCTCCTGTGGGGTCAGCACCGAGGTGGGCTCGTCCAGGATCAGCAGGGTGCTCTCCTGGATCAGGCAGCGCACAATCTCCACCCGCTGGCGTTCGCCCACGGACAGGGTGCTGACATAGCGCTGGGGGTCCAGGGCCATGCCGTAGCGCTCCGATACCTCACGAATGCGGCGATCCAGTTCGCCACGATTGCGGGCCTCTTCCGGCGGCAGGCCCAGGGCAATGTTCTCGGCCACGGTGAGGGTCTCGAACAGGGAGAAGTGCTGGAACACCATGCCAATGCCCATCTCCCGGGCCTGGGCCGGGCTGGTGACCCGCACCGGGTGGCCATTCCAGGTCATGGTGCCCGCATCCGGCTGCACCACGCCGTAGATCACCTTCATCAGGGTGCTCTTTCCAGCACCGTTCTCGCCCAGCAGCGCATGGATCTCCCCGGCTTCCACCGTGAGATCGATACCGTCGTTGGCCCGGCAGCCCGGGTATTCCTTGACGATGTTTTCCAGTTTCAGGCGTAGCGCCGCAGTCATACACAGCCTCTGGTTCATTCCACATTCCGGCCTGGCCAATTTCATAAACTGACCAATCAACATTTCCAGGCTGAGCAATATGCTTGCCAATCGTTAATAAAAACTGAAAAAACCGGAAATGAACCAATTGGTCAGATTTTTGCAGAATCGGGCGTAGAAGCTGCGAAAAGCCTGTCTATAGTGAAAGGCAGTAGCCCGCGAAATACCGCAAATAGCCCATAAGCGGAGAGAGCCGTGATTGAATTCCTTCTTAACGGTCAAATGGAAAAAGTTGACCGGGTCGACCCAAATTTGAGCATCCTGGAGTGGTTGCGCACCAAAATGCGACTCACCGGCACCAAGGAGGGCTGCGCCTCCGGGGACTGTGGTGCCTGCACCGTCATCACGGGAACCCCTGACCTGGATGGCAACATCCAGTACGAGGCCATCAACAGCTGTATCAGCCTGCTGGGCAGCCTGCACGGCAAGGAGCTGATCACGGTTGATGCCTTCCAGCAGGAACCGGGCCACCCGGTGCAGCGCGCCATGATGGAGAAGCACGGCGCCCAGTGCGGCTTCTGCACACCGGGTATCGTGATGTCGCTGATTGCCCTGCACGCCCATAAGGAAGGCACAACCCCGAACGACTATGGATTGCTGGAGGCCCTGTCCGGCAACCTGTGCCGTTGCACCGGCTACCGCCCGATCATCGACGCCGGTCGCCAGGCCCTGGTTCAGGAGTGGACGCCGGAGCCATCCCACCCCGCCGCCAGCCTGTGTGGTACCGGCGCAAACTCCGGACTGATGGACATCCCGGGAGGCAGCGTCTCGTCCGGCACCGCGGACGGCCTCCGCTACGACGCCCCCGCCACCCTGACCGAGCTGCGGGAGCTGCGCCGTAACTTCCCCGAGTCCCGACTGGTGGCTGGCAGCACCGACCTGGCCCTGGAAATCACCCAGCAACTGAAGACGCTGCCGCACCTGATCAGCTTGGAACGGGTCGATGAACTGAAAGGTTGTGCCCAGGAAGGGGACGAACTGGTCATCGGCGCCGCCGCCACCTACCAACAGTTCCGTGGCCCGCTATCAAAGCTGTGGCCGGCCTTCGACCCCATGGTGGAACGCCTGGGCTCCCTGCAGATCCGCAACCGGGGCACCCTGGGGGGCAATATCGCCAACGCCTCCCCCATCGGTGACATGCCCCCGCCGCTGATAGCGCTGGGCGCCACCCTGGTGCTGGATGGCCCGGAGGGCGAACGTCGCCTGCCCCTGGAGGACTTCTTCCACGGCTACAAACAGACTGACCTGAAAGCGGGCGAATTCGTGCATTCGGTGCGGGTACCCGTGCCTGCGGCCAACGAACAGCTTTATATCTACAAGATCTCCAAGCGGCTGGATGACGACATTTCCGCCGTACTGGGCGCCTTCCGCCTGACCGTGAACAACGGCGTGGTGGCGGACTGCCGGCTGGCCTTCGGCGGCATGGCCGCCACCCCGGCCCGGGCCCACAAGGCTGAAGCCGCCCTGAAGGGCCAGCCCTGGAACGAGGCCAGCGTGGCCGCCGCGATCACCGCCCTGGCCAGTGACTTCTCACCGCTGACCGACGTGCGCGCCTCCGCCGCCTACCGCCTGCAGGTGGCCGGCAACCTGCTGCGCCGGGCACTGCTGGCCTCAGACGCCAACACCAGCGAACCCCTGATGGTGACCGACTATGCGTAAACTGCCCCTGAACACCCCGACGCCGGCCCACAGTGCCCGCGGCCTGGCCGGCCACAGCGCCCACCACGACAGCGCCTGGAAGCACGTCAGTGGCCAGGCCCGCTATATCGACGACCTGCCCATGCCGGAGGCGCTATTGCACGCCGCCGTGGGCCACAGCGAACAGGCCCACGCCCGCATCCTGTCCATGGATCTGGAGGCCGTGCGGGCCTGTCCCGGCGTGGTGGCCGTGATCACCGCGAAGGATGTCCCCGGCCACCTGGATATCGGCCCGGTGTTCCCCGGCGACCCGGTACTGGCGGACAACATCGTGGAACACATCGGCCAGCCCATCTTCGCCGTGGCCGCCACCAGCCACGAGGCCGCCCGCAAGGCGGCACGACTGGCAAAAGTGGAGTACGAACCGCTGGATGCCGTGGTTACGGTAGAACAGGCCCTGGAGAAACAGCTCTTTGTGCGCCCCAGCCACACCCAACAACGGGGTGAGCCGGACAAGGCCCTGGCGGAAGCCCCCAACCGTCTTAAGGGCGAGCAACACGTGGGCGGCCAGGAGCACTTCTACCTGGAAGGCCAGGCCTGCCTGGTGGAGCCCACCGAAGACGGCGGCATGTTCGTGCACACCTCCAGCCAGCATCCCTCGGAGGTGCAAAAACTGGTGGCGGAAGTGCTGGGCCTGCCCATCCACGAAGTGCAGGCGGAGGTGCGCCGCATGGGTGGCGGCTTCGGCGGCAAGGAGACCCAGGCGGCGCCCCTGGCCTGCGTGGCGGCACTATTGGCACACGCCACCCGGCGACCGGTACGGTACCGGCTGTCCCGGGCGGACGACATGGTGCAGACCGGCAAGCGCCACGACTTCTACAACACCTACGACATCGGCTTCGATGACGACGGCCTGATCCGGGGCGCCGATATCATGGTGGCCGGCCGCTGCGGCTACTCCCCGGACCTGTCCGACGCCATTGTCGACCGGGCCATGTTCCACGCCGACAACGCCTACTACCTAGACCAGGCCCGGGTGGTGGGCCACCGCTGCAAGACCCATACGGTGTCCAATACCGCCTTCCGGGGCTTTGGCGGGCCCCAGGGCATGATGATCATCGAGCAGGCCATGGACGACATCGCCCGCCACCTGGGCCGGGACCCGCTGGATATCCGCAAGCTCAACCTGTACCGGCCCGGGCGGGACACCACCCACTACGGCCAGACCGTGGAGCAGCATGTACTGGCGGAACTGATGGAGACCCTGGAAACCAGCGCCGATTATCGCCAGCGCCGGGCGGAGATCACCGCCTACAACCGCACCAGCCCGGTCCTGAAACGGGGCCTGGCCCTGACCCCGGTGAAGTTCGGCATCTCCTTCACCGCCAAGCACCTGAACCAGGCCGGCGCGCTGGTGCACATCTACACCGACGGCAGCATCGTGGTGAACCACGGCGGCACCGAAATGGGCCAGGGCCTGTACATCAAGGTGGCCCAGGTGGTGGCCTCCGCCTTCCAGGTGGACCTGGAACGGGTGAAAGTCTCCGCCACCCGCACGGACAAGGTGTCCAACACCTCGCCCACCGCTGCCTCCTCCGGGTCCGACCTGAACGGCATGGCGGCACTGGATGCCTGCGAGAAGATCCTGGACGGGCTGGTGGAATTCGCGGCGAAACACTGGGCCACACCCGCGGAGGACATCACCTTCTCCGACAACCAGGTGATCATCGGCGGCCTGGCGGTACCCTGGGAGACCTTTATCCAGACCGCCTACATGAACCGCATTCCCCTGTGGTCATCCGGCTTCTACGCCACCCCCAAGATCCACTACGACCCGGAGACAGGCACCGGCCGGCCGTTCCTCTACTACGCCAACGGTGCCGCCTGCTCCGAGGTGGTGGTGGACACCCTCACCGGCGAGTATCGGGTAATGCGCACCGACATCCTCCACGATGTGGGCCGCTCCCTGAACCCGGAGATCGACATCGGCCAGATCGAGGGTGGCTTCGTGCAGGGCATGGGCTGGCTGACCACCGAGGAACTGGTGTACAGCGATGAAGGCCGGCTGCTGACCACCGGCCCCGCCACCTACAAGATTCCGGCGGTATCGGACTGCCCGCCGGACCTGCGGGTGGCCCTGCTGCCCCAGAGCCCGAACCGGGAAGCCACGGTGTTCCACTCCAAGGCCGTGGGGGAGCCGCCGCTGATGCTGGGCATCGCCGTATGGAGCGCCCTGCGGGATGCGGTGGCCAGCCTCACCGACTACCGCTACAGCCCGCCCCTGGACACCCCGGCGACACCGGAACGGGTGCTGGGCGCCGTCACCGCCAGCCAGCAATGGCTGGCCCAACAGAAGGAGACCGCGTGATGGACCGGCGACTGAACTGGTACCAGGCCGTGGCCCACTGCGAGGACCGGGGCGAACCCTACGTGCTGGTCACCGTGCTGGGGGTCACCGGCTCGGTACCCCGGGAGCCCGCCAGCAAGATGGTGGTCACCGGCGAACACAGCTACGACACCATCGGCGGCGGCCACCTGGAATACCGTATCTGCCAGCAGGCCCGGGAGCGACTGGCAAAACAGGACTACACCAGCGAACTGGCCCACTTTCCCCTGGGCGCCAGCCTGGGCCAGTGCTGCGGCGGTAGCGTATCCGTCCTGATCGAGGCACACCCGGGCTGCGAACAGGAACTGGTGATCTTCGGCGCCGGCCATGTGGCCCGGGCCCTGGTCACCATCCTCGGGGACCTGCCCTGGCGCGTCACCTGGGTGGACGAGCGGGCCGACCAGTTCCCCGCCGAGGTGCCCCCCAATGTGCGTATCCACCACACCGATGACCCGGTGGGGGATGCCCCGGCCCTGTGCGCCGGCAAGCAGGTGCTGATCCTGACCCACAACCACCAGCTGGATTTCGACCTGTGCCGCACCCTGCTGACGACCGCAGACTGCGCGGGCATCGGCCTGATCGGCTCCGACACCAAGGCGGAGCGCTTCCGCCAGCGGCTGGAGCACCGGGGCTTCAGCCCGGACCAGATCGCCACCATCCGCTGCCCGGTAGGCCGTTCCGACATCCCCGGCAAGCGCCCCATGGAAGTCGCCGTGTCCATCAGCGCCGAACTGCTGAGCCTGACCGCCAGCGCGGACCAGCCCGCCACCCGCCGTGGCCTGCCCTGGAAGGAACTGAAAGGCCTGATCCAGAACACCGACACCGATCAGCAATCTGAGCCATCCAAAAAGAGAAGCCCGAATGAGTCTTGAAGAACTGAACACCCTGCCCCGTGACCAGGCCGAAGCCCGCTTCCGGGACTGCTGCGCGGCAAGGCCCTGGGTACAGGGCATGGTGGACAACCGCCCCTACGCCAGCCGTAAAGCCATGATGGAACAGAGCCAGCGCCTGTGGCCTACCCTCACCGAAAGTGACTGGCTGCAGGCCTTCGAGGCCCACCCGAAAATCGGCGACGTGGACAGCCTGCGACGCAAATACGCCAGCACCAAGGCCCTGGCCAGCGGCGAACAGGCCGGCGCCAAACAGGCCCCGGAGGCCGTACTGCGACGCCTGAAGGCGGACAACGACGCCTACCAGCAGAAATTCGGCTTTATCTTCATTGTCTGCGCCACCGGCAAGTCCGCCGAGGAAATGCTCGAGCTGCTGGAAGCCCGCCTGCCCAACACCCGCGAGCAGGAAATCGCAAACGCCGCCCGGGAACAGGCCAAGATCACCGAACTACGACTGGAGAAACTGGCATGACCGCAAAGAGCCCCATCACCACCCATATCCTGGACCTGGGCGGTGGTCGCCCCGCCGCCGGTGTGGCGGTCTCCCTCTACAAGGTGCTGCGCGGCAGGGAGACCCTGATCGCCGAAGGCATCACCGACGACGACGGTCGCATCACGGACTGGTTCGACACCGCCATCGAGGAAGGCCATTACCGGCTCACCTTCGAGACCGGCGCCTGGTACCAGCAGCACGGGCTGGACACCTTTTTCCCGCAGGTAAGCCTGGACTTTCAGGTATCCGACACCGACGCCCACTACCACGTTCCGCTGCTGCTCAACCAGTGGGGCTACTCAACCTACCGGGGGAGCTGATGACCGACACCAACACCCGCCTGCCCGAAGGCTGTGAGGCCCACCGGGGCGCCCTGCTCCACTTCCTGGACGACCCGGGCAACGCCCCCGATCCCGTCGATGGCAGCCTGGAATACGTCGAAGACGGCCTGTTGGTGGTCCACAACGGCAAGGTGGTCACCACCGGCCAGGCCAGCGACCTGTTGCCCCGACTGCCCGCCGGCACCCCGGTCACCCATTGGGACCAGCGCCTGCTGGTACCCGGCTTTATCGACACCCACGTGCACATGCCGCAACTGGGGGTGATGGCCAGCTACGGCACGCAACTGCTGGACTGGCTGGAGACCTACACCTTCCCCCACGAGGCCCGCTTCAGCGATGGCGACTGGGCCCGGGCGGAGGCACACCGGTTCACCGACCTGCTACTGGCCCACGGCACCACCTCCGGGCTGGTGTTCTGCACCTCCCACCCCGCCTCGGTGGACGCCCTGTTCGAAGCCGCCGAAAGCCGGGGCATGGGCCTGACCGCCGGCAAGGTGATGATGGATCGCCACGCCCCGGACAACCTCACCGACACCGCCCAGGGCAGCTACGACGACAGCCTGGCCCTGCTGCAGAAATGGCACGGCCAGGGCCGCCAGCGCTATGCCATTACCCCGCGTTTTGCGGCAACCTCCACGCCGGAGCAACTCACCCTGGCCGGCCGGCTGGCCGCCGATCATCCGGATGTCATGGTGCAGACCCACTGGGCGGAGAACACCGGCGAAATCCAGTGGATCAGCGAGCTCTTCCCGGAGCGCCACAGCTACCTGGACGTGTACGACCACTATGGCCTGTTGGGGGAGCACACGGTACTGGCCCATGGCATCCATATTGATGACCGGGACCGCCAGCGGCTGGCCGAAACCGGCGCCCGCATCGCCTTCTGCCCCACCTCCAACACCTTCCTGGGTAGCGGCCTGTTCGACTTCCGAACCGCTCGGGAGGCCAGCGTCACCGTTGGCCTCGCTTCAGATGTCGGCGGCGGCACCAGCCTGTCGATGCTGGCCACCATGGCCGAGGCCTACAAGGTCTGCCGCCTGCGCGGCCAGACCCTGACACCCTGGCAGGCGTTCTACCTGGCCACCCTGGGCAACGCCCGGGTGCTGAACCAGGCGGACCAGAGCGGCAGCTTCCGGCCCGGTTTCCACGCTGATTTCGTGGTACTCGACAAGGACACCTCACCCGCCCTGACCATGAAGCAGCCCTACAGTCATACCCTGGCAGAGACCCTGTTCAACCTGATGATCCTGGGCGACGACCGGGCCATCGCCGCCACCGCCGTGGCAGGCGAGATTCGTTATCAGCGCCCCGACAGCCATGTTGCACCAATCCCCCAACCCCCACACCCTGTTTCAACCCCCGCCCAAGGAGCCTGATTGATGGAAGCATACCTTAGCGAGTGGCTTGGCCTGATCGTCCGCTGGTTTCATGTCATTGCCGGCGTCGCCTGGATCGGCGCGTCGTTCTACTTCGTGTGGCTGGACAACCACCTGAGGGAGCCTCCGGCCTGGAAAAAGCAGCAGGGCATCAAGGGCGACCTCTGGGCCATCCACGGCGGCGGCATCTACGAAGTGGCCAAGTACCAGCTGGGGCCAAGGGAAATGCCCCGGAAGCTGCACTGGTTCAAGTGGGAGGCCTACAGCACCTGGCTGAGCGGCATGACCCTGCTTTTCATCGTCTACTACCTGGGTTCACCGGGCTACCTGATCGACCCGTCCAAAGCCGATATCAGCCTGGGCACCGGTGTCGCCATCGGCCTGGGTACCCTGGCGCTGGTGATGGCGATCTACGAAGCACTGATCCGCAGTCCCCTGGCCCACAACGGCAAGGCCTTCGGTCTGGTGCTGTTCGCCATCTTGCTGCTGGTGGACTGGGGGCTGTTCCAGGTGTTCTCAGGCCGGGGTGCCTACATCCATATGGGGGCCGTCATCGGCACCATCATGGTGGCCAACGTGTTCCTCGGCATCGTGCCTTCCCAATGGGCACTGGTGAACGCACTCAATGACGGCAGGGAACCGAACGAGAAGGTCGCCAGACTGGCCGCCCTGGCCAAGCTGCGCTCCACCCACAACAACTACCTGACCCTGCCGATCATCTTCATAATGATCAGCAACCACTACCCGATGCTATATGGCCACCCCCATGGCTGGGCCATCCTGGCGGCCATCGGGTTTATCACCGCCTTTGCACGACATTACTTCAACCTGCGGCATAGGGACATCAACCGGCCATCCATACTGGTGGCCGCAGCGGCCATGACCGTGGTTCTGATTTGGGTAATCGCGCCCACACCGACTACATCCGCCAACACCGGCATCACCGCCGTCAGCGACGAGACGGTGGCGCAGATCATGGAAACCCACTGCGTAGCCTGCCACGCAGAAACACCCACCCAGCCCGGATTTCAGTCCCCACCGGCAGGGATCAAACTGGATGATTTGTCACTGCTGGCCGACCATAACGGCAAGGTCAGGCAGGCGGCGGTGGATACGCATTATATGCCGTTAGGGAATATGACGGGCATGACGGAGGAAGAGCGGGGGCAGTTGGGAACGTGGTTGCGCAACCAGTGAGGCACCAGGCAGGTTCGGCAGGGCGGCCGTCACAGCCAGTAGAAGCGTGAGGGCAACGCTGACCGCACTCCAGAAGGGGGTGCCCCCACCTGTACAGACTGCGCTGCAGTGGGCAGGTGATTGCGAATAAGGGGCGAGCATGGCGAATACGATAAACGGCAATGCAGCGCCAAGTGCGTAGCCGGCCAGTGCGATCGGGCTAACGAGTGCACCCACTTCTGGTGGTGCAAACAGGATCCATGCACCCATGCCGGAAGCCAGGAAGGAGAGCCCGATGGTCATCGCTCCCCGGCTGTTGCGAACAGTTATGCAGTCATCAGGGCCGTCGGCAGTCTTCCGGGCACGCAGCCCCAGCCAGGCAAACAGGCACAGGACAGACACGGTGACCGCCAGGTGGGTCATCATCATGTCGTTCTTCCTCCGCCGGTGTGATCCGAATCAGGTTCCAGGGTCTGTCTGTGACACTCTCAGTCCCGACCATGATGGCCGGGACTCCCCCCCGTGGGACTGGCCTGTCGTTTGGTTTTGTCTGTGACCTCAGGGACCGGCAGTCCGGTAACCGCGAGAGAGGTTTTGCCCCCTTCCCGGCATCGACTGCCAATGGTGAAGCCCCCTGCCTGAAAGGCCAGACGCGGGTACGCAAGCGCCCCTTGCTGCAACCGGGCTAGTTGCACCGAAATAGCCCAAGACTCACAGCCGGGGCCTCAATTCCGTGCACCCTCACCGCCATGCGCACTGGCACCAATATCACAAACAGACCATATGGTCAGGTTTTACAGTCCCCTGTCGTCATGAAGGCAACACTGGTATGCCAATTGCTCAGGCCCTGTTGGCACAACACCAGAACACAGGATTCAACGACAAAGCGAGGAAGTACCATGAACGACAACCACCGCAAACCGGGCCTGCTCAAACGACTAGGCTCCGCGCTCCTGCTGGGCGGCGCCCTGGCCGCGACGACTTCGGGCGCTCTGGCCGAAACCGAGATCCGTTTTACCCTGGATTGGCGCTTCGAGGGGCCTTCTGCGCCCTTCCTGATGGCCCTTGAGAAGGGCTATTTCGCGGATGAGGGCCTCGACGTCACCATCGACTCCGGAAATGGCTCTGCGGGCGCTGTGACCCGGGTGGCCACCAACAGCTACGACATGGGCTTCGCCGACTATAGTGCCCTCACCGAGACGACCGCGAAGAATCCGGACACCGGAGTCACCGGGGTCTACATGGTGTACAACGCCATGCCCGCAGCGGTGTTTGCCCTCAAGGAATCAGGTATCGAGGCACCGGAAGACCTCAAGGGCAAGACCCTCGGTGCACCGGTCTTCGATGGCGGCCGCAAGGCCTGGCCGTCCTTTGCCCGCCACAACGGCCTTGCGGTGGATGACGTGGAATGGCAATCGGTTGAGCCGGCCATCCGCGAAACCCTGCTGGCCCGGGGTGAGCTGGACGGTAAACGGGGTTCTACTTCACCAGCCTGCTGAACCTGGAGGCCCGGGGCGTGGACCCGGACAACATCGTCGCCCTGAAATACCCGGACTTCGGGGTGGAGTTCTACGGCAACACCATCATCACCCGTAATGAACTTCTGGAAAAGAACCCGGAAGCGGTCCGGGGCTTTCTGAAGGCCTTCAACAAGGCGCTGCAGGAAACCATCGATGATCCAGAAGCCGCCATCAAATACGTCAAACAACGGGATGGCCTGATCAAGGAAGACCTGGAGCTGCGCCGGCTGAAACTCGCGCTGGAGACCAACGTGATCACCGACGAGACCCGTGCCGAAGGCCTGGGTGCCGTTACGGACGATCGCATGGCCCGGGCCCTGGAGGACATGGTCGCCTCCTACGGACTGGAGGCTTCACCGGAACTCGAAGCGCTGTTTGACAGCAGCTACCTGCCGCCCCGCGAAACGCGGATGATCGACTAACCCGCCAGGCCCTGGCAACTGCCCGGGCTGACCATAACTGCCGGAGTTCCTGATGGATCTGGTCGAATTCGAAAATGTCAGCATGCGCTATGGGGAAGAAGGTCCCATGGCCATTGAGAATATCTCTCTCAGCGTTCGGGAGAACGAGTTTGTCGCCGTGGTCGCCCCTCCGGCTGCGGCAAGTCCACCCTGATGAAACTGGTAACCGGGCTGGCGCCTCCCAGCGACGGCTATGTCTACCTGGGCGGCAAACAGGTGTCTGGCCCGCAAAGAGGCGTGGGTATGGCCTTCCAGGCCTCCAACCTGCTGCCCTGGCGGACCACCCTGGACAATATCCTGCTGCCAATGGAAATCGTGCAGGACTACCGCCACCGCTTCCGGGCCGAAAAGGCGAAGTTCCAGGAACAGGGCCGGGCCCTGCTGGCCCGTGTGGGACTGGCTGGCTGCGAGGACAAGTTTCCCTGGGAGCTCTCCGGTGGCATGCAGCAACGAGCGTCCATCTGTCGCGCGCTGATCCATCGCCCGTCCCTGCTGATGCTGGACGAGCCCTTCGGCGCACTCGATGCCTTCACCCGGGAAGAGCTGTGGTGCATGGTCCGGGACCTGTGGCAGGAAGAACCCTTTACCGTGGTACTGGTCACCCACGACCTGCGGGAGGCGGTATTCCTGGCTGACACGGTATATGTGATGAGCAAGGGCCCCGGGCGCATCCTGGTACGCAAACCGGTGGACCTGCCCCGTCCCCGGGACCTGGCGGTGACCTATACCGACGAATTTGCCGAACTGGTGTTCGAACTGCGGGATCATATCGGCCGCATCCGGGAGGAGTCTGCATGACATTGCTGCAGCGAAAACGACTGTTGATCAAGGCCTCGCCCTGGATCCTGCTGGTGTCACTGGCACTGCTGTGGGAACTGGTGTGCTTTGCCTTCAGCGTGCCGACTTATCTCTTTCCCGCTCCGACGGACATCTGGGCGTCATGGCTGAAGTACCAGGGCCCGATCATGAAACACGCCACCCATACCCTGTTTACCACGGTGGCGGGATTTGCGATTGCGGTTATTTTTGGCGTAATCCTTGGAGTCCTTGTGGGCTCGTCTCCGCTGATCTACAAGGCGGTCTACCCGCTGATGGTGGGTTTCAACAGCATTCCCAAGGTGGCTTTCGTGCCGGTGCTGGTGGTGTGGTTCGGCATTGGCACCGTGCCGGCGATCCTCACCGCCTTTCTGATTTCGTTTTTCCCCGTGGTGGTGAACATGGCCACCGGCCTGGCCACCCTGGAGCCTGAACTACAGGACGTGCTGCGCTCGCTGGGCGCCAGCAAGCTGGACATCCTCAGGAAGGTCGCCCTGCCGCGCTCCATGCCCTATTTCTTTGCTTCCCTGAAGGTTGCCATCACCCTGGCCTTTGTGGGTTCCGTGATCTCGGAAACCGTCGCCTCGAATGTGGGCATCGGCTACCTGATGATCTCGGCCAGTTCCACCATGGACATGGGCCTGGTATTCGCCGGCCTGGTGGTCATCGCCATCATGGGTGTGGTGATGTACGAGATGTTTGCCTTCGTCGAGCGGCGCATGACCGGCTGGGCCACTCGCGGATCCGACCCGGCGTTCTGACCCGGCTGGATCAGCGTGATCACAGGGCCTCACGGGAGGCCCTTTTCGCATGAGTTACTGCCGGGCCGCCGCAGCCTTCTCCGCCGCATCAAAGTTCGCCTGGATCCGCTGCAACAGGTAGTCCCGCGCCGAGATGGGCGGGTATTTCTGTTCCGGACCCTGGATGATCACGTCCTTGTTGGCCTGGCAGAAGAACGCCAGGCTGTAACGGGGGCCGTTGTACTCGCCCGGCCTCGGCATGCGTACCCGGTGCAGGGTGGACTTAAGGCGGTCGTCGCTCCATCGCATCAGCATATCGCCTATGTTACAGGTGATGCGATCCTCCCTGGGCGTGACGGTGAACCATTCCCGGTCATCGCCCTTGCCTTCTGCGTCCTTGCCGGGGCTGACCTGCAGGCCACCCTGCCCCTCCTGCTGAAACACCATAGTCAGGCAGTCGAAGTCGGTGTGGGCGCCGGCCCGCCAGACCGATTCGTCGGGCTGGTGGTCGTCCGGCAAAGGAAGATAGTGCAGCAGACGCAGGGTGCTCTGGTAGTCCGGCTGCGCCCGGTCATGGGCCCGGGTGAAAAAGTCCCGATCAAAGCCCAGCCGATCTGCAAAGCAGGACAGCACCTTCATGCCGAGCTGCCAGGCCTGGTACTCGAAATCCAGCATCACCCGGTGGAACTCCGGCACCACTGTCTGGTTTGGCCACAGGTCATCCATGTGCGGCAGGGTGATCTGGTAGGACTCCTTATCGTCCGCAGTGCCCGTGGACGGACGCACCTGGGACTTGAACTCCCAGCCGGCATTCAGGCCCTTTTTGAGCGGGAAGCGCTGCTTCTCGGCCTCGGGTAGGGCAAAGAATGTCTCTGACAAACTGAACGCCTCGCGGACCAGGCCCAGCCCCAGGCCATGATTCGCCAGCTGGAAGAAACCCACCTCCTTGGCGGCCTGCCAGAGCTGGTCTGTGATTTCACCTCGTCGCTGGTCGAAATCGGTCAGATCAATCACGGGCACGTCCCGCTCGATCTCCTTGCCCATGCCACCAAAGGTGGTTTCCAGGTTCAGTTCCTTGAGGGCGTACTTTTCTGCAGTGTTGGTCATTGGTACCTCCGGGACTATCGTCTGATGGGATCAACGACCGGCGGAGATCAGCGGAGGGGCAAACGCAGCGAGTCCTGCTATCGCCGCCAACCGCGCTCGCACGCCGGCCGACGACTGAGCAATGACCCGACACCAGCGAACGGCCAGCGCCTGACTGCTTCTACTCAGACTTGGGCCGGTCAGCGATGACGTGCTGACCGGCAGATTAGTGGATAGCAGCATCCATGCCATTCACTCCATCGTCGAAGCCAGCCTTTAATCAGTCGCTTGGCAGCGATTCCACCGGGCAGTCTGTCATCTCGGGAACCAGGACTGTGCAGCGACTGCCACACTTGCACCGTCAAGGTGCTACTTTGATAGCCATCAAAGGGAAAGATTCCGGACCTGACCATGTGGTCAGCAAATGGAAAGGATATTGCATCACGCTCTCTACCACTGTCATTCAACACAAGAGTAGAAGCGGTCAGAAGTCTGCCGGGCCGCGGCGGAGCTTCGGGACATTGCTCGTTCGTCCGTAAAGGAGCAACCATTGAACTACCTGATCCGAAACGCAGTCGCCATCCACGCTGAGGACAACCCCACTGCCCGGGACATCCGCATCCAGGATGGTCTTATCACCGAGCTTGGCCGGGGCTTGGCACCCACGGCGGAGCAGCCGGAAACCATTATCGACGCCAGTGGCTGTGTGATCTGGCCGGGGCTGGTGAACACCCACCACCACCTGGCCCAATCCATCATGAAGGGAGTACCCGCGGGGCTGAACCAGGGCCTCGGGGAATGGCTCAGCAGCGTACCCTACCGCTTCTGGCCAAAGGTTACCCCTGAGTTGATGTACCACGCTGCCCGGCTGGGCCTGTACGAACTGATCCGCTCTGGCGCCACCACCTGCGCCGACCATCACTATCTGTACCACGCCACCACCAGCCCGGAACTGGAAGAAGCGGTCTGGCAAGCGGCAGATGAACTGGGCATCCGCCTGGTTCTGTGTCGCGGCAGCGCCACCGAGACAGGCTCCCACGAGGGCATGATCGAACACCGCATCGAACCGGAGACCATCGACCAGGTCATCGACCGCCTGGACGCCACCCGCAAGAAGCACCACCAGGAGGGCGCAGGCGCCATGAAGAAACTGGTGGTAGCCCCCACCAGCCTGATCCATTCCAGCACACCGGACGGGCTCAGAGCCCAGGCCCACTGGGCCCGGGAGCATGGCCTGAAGATGCATTCCCACTTGCTGGAGGTGGCATATGACGAGGTCCAGGCCCGGGAGAAATACCACCAGAGCGCAATTGATTACGCCGAAGCCTGCGACTGGCTCGGACCAGACGTGTGGTATGCCCACCTGGTCCACAGTGATCCCCATGCCATCGAAAGACTGGCCGCCACCGGCACTGGCATTGCCCATTGCCCCACCTCCAACTGTCGCCTGGGCAGCGGTATCGCCCCGGTGGTGGCCATGGAAAAGGCCGGCGTGCCTATCTCGCTGGCGGTGGACGGCTCGGCCTCTGCCGAATCCGGCTCCATGCTGCAGGAACTGAACCTGGCCTGGCTGATCCACCGGGCCGCCCACGGGCCGGATGTCACCACCCTTGAACAGGTGCTGGACTGGGGCACCCGTGGCGGCGCCGACTTGCTGGGCCTGCAGGAAACCGGCAGCCTGGCCGTTGGCAAGCAGGCCGACCTGGTGCTCTACGACATTGATCAGCCGCGCTTTGCCGGCGTCCACTCACCACTGTTGGCGCCCCTGATGTGCGGCGAGCCAGTCCATGTGAAGCACAGCTTCGTGCAGGGTCGTTGCGTTATGGAAGATGGCCTGGTCACCGGCCTGGATGAGCGGGAGTTGACCCGGAAGGTGCAGGAAGGGGTCGCCCGGATGCTGGCTGACGCCTGAGAAAACAAAGCCGGCGGGTATCGCCCGCCGGCTTTTGGTTATTGCCTGCCCGTTTATTTCGGCAGGTTTGCTGTCATGCCTTCCACGTACCAGTCCATGCCTGCCAGTTGCTCGTTGGTCATGGCCTCGCCTTCCGGTACCCGCAGCTCACCGTCCTGGTCCTTCAGCGGGCCCGTGAAGGGATGGAACTCACCGCTGTCGATAGAGGCAATCACCTCATCCACTTTCGCCCGTTGCTCTTCGGTCAGTCGATCACTGATACCGACCACCTGGATGACATCCTCGGAAATGCCGCCCCAGTAGTCGCTTGGAGCCCAGTCGCCGTCCATGACCGACTGGACGGTATCGATGTAGTACGGGGCCCAGTCATTGACCACGGACAGCAGGTGAGCATCGCCACCGAATTTCCGCATGTCGGACGCCTGGCCAACACCCCAATTGCCCCGTTTTTCAGCTGCCATCAACGGCGCCGGGCTGTCGGTATGCTGCACAATGACATCGGCGCCCTGGTCCATCAGCGCGTTGGCGGCATCAGCCTCCTTCGCCGGATCAAACCAGGTGTTGGCCCACACTACCTTGAGCTCGATATCCGGGTTGACCGAACTGGCACCCAGGTATACAGCGTTGATGTCCCTGATAACTTCCGGGATCGGGAAAGAGGCGATGTAGCCCAGGGTGTTGGTCTCGGTCACCAGTCCCGCAGCAACGCCGGTGACGTAACGACCTTCATAGGTGACCGACAGGTAGGTGCCCAGATTGTCGGCACGTTTATAGCCGGTGGCATGCAGGAAAGTGGTATCGGGGAACTGCTCGGCCACCCGTGCAGTGGGGTTCATGAAGCCAAAGGACGTGGTAAAGATCACCTCATTGCCCGCCTGGGCCAACCGGCGGATGGTGCGCTCGGCGTCGGCGCCCTCGTTGACGTTTTCCACATAGGTGGTCTCCACCTGGTCACCGAAGTGCTCCTCAAGGGCCAGGCGCCCCAAGTCATGCTGATAGCTCCAGCCGTGGTCCCCTATCGGGCCGACGTATACGAAACCGACTTTCATCGGGTCCTCGGCCATGGCGGACACGGGCAGGGTGAGTGCGGCAGTAAGTGCCAAGCTGCGTATAAGGCTCATGGGTACTTCTCCTGAACGGTTAGGTTATTAAGTTGTGATCTGTCATGACGGACCACAGCTTAATCACAGCAAAAACTTGGCCAACTGTTCAGGTATTTCTACGTTGCTGCCTGGAGGCATTGAACCAGCCTGCAACCACAAAGGTAAACAACGCGAGATTACCAAGAGCAGATACGACAATGATTCTGCGAAAACTCTCTGCATTTTGATCCCCCCCTTGCTTTCATTATCTGAAGCAGCCGGAACTGAGAAAAGGACGTTCGAATCGCCCAACGGATATTGAGCGGCACAAACCGAAGTGAGGATTTGAATGGATCCTGGCAGGCACTATTATAAAGGGGACGGTAAGCAGAGATCGCGACAGCCTGACTGACTGTGGCACTGGCTGATACTGGCATGAACTACCGACTGGAAAAATCACGCCGAAATCACGACTTTTGTCGCTAGGTTACTGGGATTAAAGGGAGTTCGATTCCGCCTCCGAAACTCGTCCCATTCACTTTGAAGATTGATCTAAAAGATCAGCGGCTGGTTAAAATGCTTTGCGCGAAGGATGAATCCATCGATTACCAATACCAGCTTTTGGACTCGGCAGTAGCCTGGGCCTTTGAGCATCGTGTCTCTTTGATGCCCATTGCCCCTCAGAGGAATGGTGTTAGCAAAAGCTACTATATCTGTGAGTCAACGGAATTGTTGATGGACCTGCAGTCTTTCTGGAACTGCAATACCACTCGTGCTTTGCATACGACCCTGTTTCATTTTCTTAGAGCCCGAGCGGCTGTTTCCGATTAACGTTTAGTTGTCATCTGTTGCTGCTCTCCCCTGCCCTGCTGAGAAAATTCTTTAATTGATCATGTCAGAAAATGTTGCAGCTTGTTGCGTCGTATTCTGGATCGTAGATCGGGTTAAAGAAAAAAGCTGACAAGTTTTTTTCTCTGATTATTAAAGACAAAAACGGATTAATAACGGGTTAACAACGGTAGTGCTACGGAAGACCTTGTTGCGATCGGGCCTGT